>Ga0315312_1000116_pt1 | contig 133611 bp, 128 predicted proteins | sample TDP7_MG_FD_203629 | JGI IMG/M metagenome (GOLD analysis project Ga0315312, IMG submission 203629) | Freshwater sediment microbial communities from Lake Towuti, South Sulawesi, Indonesia - TDP7 | ecosystem: Environmental > Aquatic > Freshwater > Lake > Sediment | place: Indonesia: South...
GGTCAAAAATTTTCCCGTCTCAATCATGGAGAAATACGGTCTTGAAATCCCGAGACGTTTCGCACACTGTTCTTGGGATAAACCCAGCCTTTTTCTAGTCTCACGGAGCTTTTTAAGCATCTTCATATTTTTCATTATATAGTGTATAATAAAAATGATAAGAATCTCAATTTCCACCATTTTTGTTGCATGCTAAAAATTTCTATCAGCCCTAAAAATGAATCAAGCATCCCTTGCCGGAAGTGCGGGAAACTGGCTTCTCGGAAAAGGGATATTCCTTTTGCTATTGATAAAAATTTTCAGCCCATTTGCGATTCCTGCGCACAAATTATTGACCCATAATTTTTTAGGGAACTCTCTCGGCAAAGAGAAAGACTTTCTTCCAAAGAGGAAGAATTTGCACCCACCTTCGATGGGACCGGAGCAATCCATGAAGAATTTATTAAGGCGGGACATCCGGTTTTTTCTAATTGGGCTGTCTCTTTTGTCAAAGACCATTTTAAGATATCTAAATATAAAAGACTTTCCATCATTCAAAATTCTATTTATGCAATTTTCCAGAAGTATCCTTTCTGGCACTTGAGAGGAATTTCTAAGTCTCTCGGGAAATCTCGTTGGCAGGTCTGGAGAGATTACAAAGCGGGTAAACTTAAAATTGAGTATCTCGGTGGTACCCCCGTCATTTCTGAGGAAGAAGTTAGGAAAATAAAAATTTAAAAAAAGAAAAAGTCAGAAGAAATCAAAAAAAAGAAAATTTCACCGACCCATCTTCGGGAAGCAATGCTAATCTTCTTCGGTAACGTCTTTCTCAAAAAGGAAAAGGAGGTTTTTGTATAAAGTGGCCAGTGATGGGTCTCGTATGTCAAGAATGCGGCGACGTTGTCGGTGACATGATAGACATTGAAGGAATAGTCGAACCATTAAAATTGCAAAAGATAATGAATTCCTTTATCTGCACCAAATGTTTAGTAGAGCTCTCTAAAAAAGCAGGAGTTAAAGGCGACTCGCCTGAAAATTGGGACAAGATTGTAAGCCTGAGTAAGTTAAGAAGAAAGTCTTAAAAGACGGTGTGGAATTAATAAATAAGAGCATGAGCCAAATTTCAAAAAAGTGGATAATAAGCATTACCTTTTTGTGGATTTTAATATTTATGGCTCGTATTGCATTTTGCCAGGAGAATTATGAAGAGAGACAAAAAATAGACCCTTCTAATATAAGAGTGATTTCAATAGAACTTTGGGGCTCCCCTCCAGAGAGAACCACTTTTATAGGGATATTGAAAAATATCGGAAAATTTCCTATCGAAAAGATAAAGATATCCCTGACATTATACGATGAAGAAGAAAACATAGTAGACAGAAGATATGAAATGATTCCTTCTAACCTTCTTGTACTTTATCCAAATGATAGACTACCTTTTAAAGTTGATTATGAATGGAGTGCGCCTCCATTTAAATCCTATAAGTTTGAAATCAAAGAAGTTTATTCATTAGATAGGAAGGATGAAAAATATACGAGAAGATGGAAGCCAGGTGACCTTGAACTATTATGGTTCCACGTAGAAAAAGGGCAAGCTTTTGGTTTTAAATATTACGAAATTAAAGGTGAAATAATGAATAATGGAACCGCAGTGGTAGATGATTTATATCTTCGCATTTATGGTTTCGATGAATCAGGTAAACTCGCTGAGGTAGAAGTTACAGCTGGCGGTACTCCTTTCCAGCCTGTAATTGGCACTATTAAACCTAAAGATTCAGCGATTTTTGGTGCAATAATCAAAGAACCTATCACAGAAATAAAATCATGGAAGATAGAAACAAACTAAAGAAAGGGATAGAGCAAGAGATTACCAAAATGAGGATAAAAATTTTGAGAGAACTACCCTATGACATGGCCGAACATCACGGTCCGTTCGGTGGTCTTTACTCAAGGAAATATTTGCAGGTACTTCTTAAGCGCACCAGCAAGTATATCCTAAACCAACCGGCGATTCATACATCCTCCCGCGATGCATTTGAGAAAATCGTTAGGCCATTAAGGTCTCTTCCTCTTCCCGGTCAAAGGGGATTTCCTGAAACATCGAAAGAAAACAAAAAATATACGGATGTTTCCTCGGGGACTAATCTCTAATTTTTAGAACCTTTGGAGTCGTGCATAAATCAAAGTATTTCGCAAAACATGCCAATTTGTAAGCATAAACGAATAGTTAAGTTATTTTACGTTAGATGAAATCCCTCGTCATCTCTAAAGTTGATAAACATGAGGTATTGGTGCATTTCGACATCAACTGAAAATTGGGAAATATGTAGAAAAAATAGTGTTTGGGGAATGGACGCACGTTATTTTGTGACATTAGAAAAGTTTTTGAAAGCTGGAGATAAGGCAGTAGTATATACTCACGGTGGGAGATTCGTAGCTGTTGTCGAATTTATAAGTGAATATTTCTATAGAGAAGAAGACATAGGTTGGACGAAAGGCAAAAATAGATTCCTATTTCCTTATAGGTTTAAATTTAGAATTATGCACGAAAGCAAAAATCCTCCAATGATTTCATTTTCGACCAAAGAAATTGGAAATAAAGCTTAATGGAATAAATCCAATTTAATAGATGATATAACTTTTATCGCTGACAAAGGCAAAACATGGAACCAGTATCTTCAGGTTTCCATAATCCGAATAACAGAGGAGGATTTTAACATGATATGCAAAGCTATTATGGAGAGCTAACTTGCGGCACGCTCACTTATACTTGCTTTCATCTAACAGCATATAAAAGGCTACAACTTCGTTTCACCCAAATTCACCTATCGGCGAACTTCTTTTGTCCGCAAAACGTTAATGGAAATTAAGAGCCCACCAAGATTTTTATAATAATAGTAGTATGGATACTAATATTGAAATTGAAACATAAGAAGAGGTATAAAGAATGAAGATTAAAGAGAGCGGGGAAGGAAAAAGAATAGAAATAGAAATCAGTAAGGATTACATCAAGAAAAGTTATCAAGAAGGACATTATGTTGAAGCTATTATTCTCACCCATTATATTATTGAGGTCTGGATGAATATGACTTTTGTTACAGTAGTCAGATTATTTAATCCGTTTGGTCTTGGGTATGTAGAGAGAATGGAAGTCCGAAGAAAAAGAAAGGGTAAATTATCATTGTATCCAATTAGTAATTATAAATTCCTCACGATAGCAAATATTTTACTTGATATGGATATCTATAATGCAAAGGTGTTTAGTAAATTGGAAAAATTCAATACATACAGAAATACTGTGATACACAAATTATTTGAGAAGTTGCCAAATAAAAAAGAATTAGATGAGTATTTTAAACTTGGTATAGAATTATGGGAAGAAACGTGGAAAATAGAAGAGAAATATAATAAAGCATATTTTAACTCTATTAGAAAGATAACAGAGAAGAAATCTCCTCTAGGAGGTAATTCATAGGAATTTTTAACTTGCTTCATATTAATCAGTAGGTTGAAGGTTCGAGTCCTTCACGGCTCACCAAACATAACTTTTCCACACCAAAAGGTCGAAACCTCCTGTGAGGTTGTTATAACTTACTAACACTTATCCATTGTAAATATCGCCAGTAGCCTCAAATGTCTATCATTCCCTTGTCCCTGGGCAGATACCTCTTAAAATTGACCCGCAATATTTGTTGAAATAATTAAAGCTACTGCCTATGCTCTGGGAGGAATTTTATTTTCGACTAGCAAAATAATTCCCAGCCAAGGTAAGTAGACAGATTCACAGTGCACCTTCGCTCCGTAGAAACACACTTATTGACGTAGAACCTGCCCTGTTATGGCCTTGACAAAAAATGACTTTCATGGTGTAATAATAATAATAAATAATTTATGTCCGATTACATCTTAGAATTGAAGGGGATTAAGAAAAACTTTTCAGGCGTGCGGGCTCTGAATGGGGTAGATTTCAATCTGCGCCCCGGTGAGGTGCACGCCTTGGTGGGAGAAAACGGGGCCGGAAAATCCACACTGGTTAAGGTAATCACAGGGGTACATCAACCAGACGCGGGTGAAATTCAGTTTCGGGGACAACCGGTGATATTTGCCAATTCCCTCATTGCTCAGCGGCACGGCATTGCTTCCATCTACCAGGAACCGACCCTCTTTCCCGATCTTGACGTCGCTGAAAACATCTTTATGGGCCGCCAGCCACTGCGCCCAACGACACGCCGCGTCAACTGGAAAAAGATGTATGAGGAGTCAAGCAAGATTCTTGCCTCGCTGGGGATGAGTCTCAATCCACACACTCGAGTGCGCGGTCTGAGTGTTGCCCAACAACAGATGGTGGAGATCGCGAAGGCACTCTCGGTGAAGGCCCAAGTGTTAATTATGGACGAGCCAACCTCCTCTCTCACTACGCGGGAGGTAGAAGATCTTTTTGACATTATAAGACGGCTGCGCGATGCAGGCACTGCCATTATCTTCATCTCCCATCGGTTGGAGGAAACATTCGTGCTGGCTGACCGAGTGAGTGTCTTGCGAGACGGATACTATATTGGCACACGAGCCGTGTGCGACATTGCGCTCAGTGAGTTGATTCACATGATGGTGGGCCGGACTCTGGGCGACATGTTTCCGAAAGAAGAGGTCCAGCAAGGTAAGGTAATACTAAAGGTAGATAGCTTGACGAAGGAGGGGCTGTTCTACGATATTTCTTTCGAACTTAAGCAGGGCGAGATCCTTGGCTTAGCCGGATTGGTAGGTGCGGGACGCACAGAGGTGGCACGCGCCATCTTTGGAGTGGAACCAGCGGATCATGGAACAATATGGGTGGACGGCCGGCAGGCCCGTATCCACAGCCCCAGAGATGCATTGGCGTTGGGCATCGCCTATCTCCCCGAAGATCGACATCAGCACGGACTTATACCAACCATGACTGTTACCCAGAACATAACCTTGCCTATTCTGCGTGAGTTTGCCCACCTAGGTTGGGTGAATCGAACTGCCGAAGAGCGGACTGCGCGGACCTTTGCTGAACGCCTAGACATAAGAACGGCAGGACTGTGGCAAAAAGTGCGGGAACTATCCGGTGGGAACCAACAGAAGGTAGTAATAGCCAGGTGGCTTGGTATCCACCCACAGGTCCTGATTCTTGATGAGCCGACACGAGGGATCGACGTAGGAACTAAAGCCGCAGTTCACCAGTTGATGAGTACTATGGCGGCTCAAGGACTTGCTATCCTCATGATTTCCTCGGAATTACCTGAAATTTTGGGAATGAGCGACCGGATTGTGGTGATGCGAGAGGGGCATGTAACCGGCTGTTTTTCGCGTGCCGAGGCTACTCAGGAAAAAATCATGACTGCTGCGATGGCTGGGAGGTCGGGTGAGGCAAATACTACTTCCACCCAGTAGTTAACTTGAAGTGAAAGTATAACGAGATGAAAGAGCCAATTAGAGGGTCAGGCTACATCAGTTTCTTTTGGCACATTGCGAACATACGTGAAGTTGGCATTTCCGTCTTTATTATCATCCTGATAGCGGTGGTAAGTATCCGCAGCCCTTACTTCTTCAGGGTAGAAAACCTCCGTGACATTTTGCTCGACATAGCGGTGTTGGCCATTGTGGCCACCGGGCAGACAATGGTCATCCTCACGCGCAACATTGACCTTTCGGTTGGTTCAGGACTCGCGCTGTCAGGTATGATTGTCGGCATGAGTGTGAGCAGCAACTGGAGTATCTCGCCGTTGCTAGCATTGCTTATGGGGATGGGGCTCGGTATTATATTGGGCAGCTTCAATGGAGTAGTAGTGACGAAGGGACATGTTCCACCAATTATTGCTACCCTTGGTACATTAAGCATCTACCGAGGGTTAGTCTTCGCAGTCAGTGGAGGAGCTTGGGTGGACGCTGCTGAAATGCCAGAAAGCTTCAAATTACTTTCCAGAAACACCGTGTTGGGAATACCTAATTTGGTTCTCTTTGCAGCATCTGTCATCATTATCTCCTATTACTTTTTAAACCACACGCGGACCGGACGTGAAATTTATGCTGTAGGTAGCAACCCTGGTGCAGCTCGGGTTGCGGGTATTCCCGTCGATCGTATTGTTTTCCTCGTATATGTACTATCTGGTATGTTATTTGGTATGGGAGGGGTACTTTGGGTATCACGCTATGCTTCGGCACAAAGCGATTCCGCTATGGGGTTTGAACTTCAAACGGTAGCGGCGGCGGTAGTCGGAGGCGTGAATATCTTCGGAGGTTCCGGGACGATTGCGGGTGTTCTGCTAGGTTCGTTTCTACTAGGAATCATCACCAACGCTCTCAACCTGGTGCGAATATCGCCCTTCTGGAAATTGGCGATGCAAGGACTGGTTATTATTCTCGCAGTGGTCTTCTACACTGCAATCTCACGGCGGCTCCAGCAAACACTGATTGTGCGAAGGGTATCATGACTTCTAAGACAAGGATATTGCAAAAACTTTTTTCGCCGGCTACGCTTTTCCTGCATTGGGAGTGGTTGCTGGTTCTGCTACTCATTGTAACTGCGGCGATTAATACTACTCTTTCACCCTACTTTCTCAACATGCGGAACCTAGTTGACATGACCTTTAACTTCATGGAGAAGAGCCTAATTGCTCTACCGATGACGTTCATCATTATTAGCGGTAACATTGATCTGTCGGTGGCTTCGAACCTGGCTATGAGCACCATACTGATGTCAACAAGTTTCCAAGCGGGTCTGAACATTTGGCTCGCCACCCTCTTAGGTCTTGCTATTGGAGCGTTGGGTGGATTGATAAACGGATTGTTCATCACCAAAGTGAAACTCCCTTCTTTGATTGTGACACTGGGTACTTATGCCCTCTACCGCGGTGTGGCTTTCGTGATCCTTGGTGATCGCGCCGTGACTGGCTTTCCATCGCGGTTTACTTACCTCGGTTATGGATATGTGGGCCCTGTGACAGTGCCGCTGGTAATCTTTGCGATACTAGCTATACTTTTTGGTTTCTCGCTCCACCGAACAACTTTCGGACGCTTTATTTATGCTATAGGCAGTAATGAAGAGACATGTCGCTACACAGGAATAGCGGTTGACCGCATCAAAATTATACTTTTCACCCTCTCCGGCTTAGTGTCGGCACTGGCGGGAATCATTCTAACCGCCCGTATTGGCAGTGCTCGCCCCAACATTGCTCTAGGCTTTGAACTGGATGTGATTACGGCAGTGTTGCTGGGCGGGGTAAGCATCTTTGGTGGTGAAGGCACAATGCACGGTGTGATACTAGCACTTTTCCTCATCGGTATGACCCGTTACGGAATGGGCCTGAGGAACGTGCCAGGCCAGATCCAAATTATTGTAATCGGTTCCCTCTTGATTGTGGCAATTTTGCTACCACAGTTACTACGGCGTTTATCGCTGCGTGTCAGAATATAGGTGAGGAGGTGAGGTAGGTTCACTGGAGCTGAGCAATGTCTAGGAGTTACAAAGGAGGTGGTATAATAGAAGAAAGAAGGTCTTCCATGGATAGAAGGCTAGTGAACATCAGTGGATCAAGAGGATTTAAACAATTAAGTCAAGGAGGAGAATCAAATGAGGAGGAAATTATTTTTCTTATTAATTGTCTCAGCATTGCTGAGTTTAATTCTGACTAGCCCTAGTGTTGCGGAAAAACGCTACACAATCGCAATGGTGGTCAAGAATCTTGGTAACCCATTCTTTGAGGCAGCCGCGAGGGGCGGCAGGGAAGCAGCCACGGAATTAGGAGCAGATTTCATCTTCCAAGGTCCGTCCACACCCACTGCTGAGGGGCAGATCGAGATCATAGACGCTTTGATCGCTCAGAAGGTTAACGCTATCGCCATTAGCGCGAACGATCCAGATGCTCTAGTCCCGATCTGCAAAAAAGCGATGGCTCGCGGCATCAAAGTTATTACCTGGGACTCAGCTGTGGCGCCGGCAGGACGCCAAATATTCGTCAACCAGGCTGATATGGAGGCCATCGGTCGGATCGAGGTGCAAATGTTGGCCGAAATGATCGGCTACAAGGGCGAAATCGCTATCCTCAGTGCTGCCGCGACCATGACTAACCAGAATACTTGGATCATGTGGATGCAAAAGGAACTCCAGCTTCCAAAGTACAAAGACATGAGGCTTGCCGCTATCGTTTACGGAGACGACCTCCGCGAGAAGAGCTACACTGAAGCACAGGGCCTCTTTAAGTCTTACCCAAACCTCAAGGGAATTATCTCACCGACGACCGTAGGTATCGCGGCAAGCGGCCGAGCCCTTAAAGATGCTGGTCTGAGCGGCAAGATCGCCCTTACTGGCCTCGGGTTGCCCAGCGAGATGGCAGAGTACATCCGTGACGGCACCTGCAAGGAAATGGCCCTGTGGAACCCAGTGGACCTGGGCTACATGGCAACCTATGTCTCATACCTGATAACCAGCGGTCAGATCAAGGGCAAAATCGGGGAGAAGTTTAAGGCCGGCAAACTAGGAAATTTCACCGTTGTTGACGAAGGAAATGGCGGGACTATGGTTATCCTGGGACCTCCATTCAAGTTTAACGCTGCGAACATCGACGAATGGTCTAAGGTCTACTAAACCCTACTTAGCCAGATCGTATATGGAAATAGGGGGGCGTTAAAACGGCCCCCTATTCTTATTTATTATAGTATAAGGTAAAAGCAATTACGGAAGCGCATATCAAGTCCTGTTTAGCTTACCAATATTGTCTATCTCCAACAGTTTTTTTCTCATTGCCAATTCTTTTTTCGTTTTTCTCTATATTCCCCTTTTTCTCAATGTAACCTCAAGTTATGTAGGTCACAGCCATTTAAGTAAGCTTCACCGGTTGCCCTGACTTCATTGATTGGTAGGCGGCCAGGACAATTTCCAAGAGCCTTCGTTGAGAGCGTCCATGAGTGATAGATTCCTTCCCCGTCCGGATAGAGTGGAGGAAATGCTCAATCAGCAGTTGGACGGGCCAGCCATTTGCCCGTCGCTCGGAGAACAGTCAGTTTCATGTCGAGATTCTGCCGGCGGACGGGAATCATATCTATTACATCAAAACCACAAGTGCGTAACACTTTTTCTAAACTAACCGTGCACGCTGATGCTCCACCTCCTCCACCGCCTGCTACGCAGATACCGATAGTAACTTTGCCGTCAATTCTATCTTTGCCGGCATCATGCATACAAATCCGTCGCAAACGGTCGAGAAAAGCACGCAGGCTTTCACTGAGGTCGCCAAAATAGACTGGGGTGGCAAAAATTACCGCATCGGAGTTCCTAATCTTATTAACCAGTATCGGAAAATCATCTTCGATCGCACACTGGCCCTCTCTCCGACAAGTTCCCCAGCCATTATCCTCGCACTGGCGGCAACGTTCAATTTTCATCTGGGGCAAGAATACTTGCTCGGACTGACCTCCTTCACTGGTCAGACCCTGGATTAAGGCATCCACTGCCCTTGCAGTTTGACCTTGCAGATTTCGACTTCCCAGCATCATTAAAACTTTCATCTTGTCTCCCAAATATTTTAGAGAAGAGCTATCCGAGAGGATTAGAACTAAGATAACTCTCCAGCATTAACTACAGACAGTTATAATTAGTTTCTGTAATTGTAAAGACCGGCTGATAATCTCCATTAAAATTAATTACATCTTTAGAGCACCGCTAACCGCTCCTGCAACAAAGTGTCTCTGCAGGGCAAAAAAGACAGCAAGCAGGGGAAGGGTAGCCACAACACAGCCTGCCATTATTAAATGGTAAGGATTCCACCAGCCCATCCCCCTGAGATTAGCGATCACTAAAGAAATGGTGAATTTTTCTTCTGTCTTCAAATTAGCAGATCAAACTATCCGCCGATAAAATAAAACCTGCCTAAGACTTTCCACCGGCAGGTTTTATTTTTTCCACCTTATTTTTCCATTTTCAGCTTGAAGCCCACAGTGGTTATAAACTCAATGAGAAAACCCCAAAGAATAATTAAGCTTAGCGGCCCCCAGAATCCCAGTGGTCCTCCCCACGAGCTGATTGCGACGAAAATAGCAAAAAGAAATCCCCACAGGATTCCATGAAGAGCCCAGTGGATTCTCAAGCTACTCACCCCAATAGTAAATCCCATTACGCCATGGTGAATTAAGGCGGAAACACCGAGAGGCCAAAATGATACCCCTTCGCCGTATTTTTGTAGGAGCATACAAACAATACCGAAGATTACTCCCCAGACAGTAGTTATTATGGCCCGTCTTTTTTGCATTTCTTTCACCTCCTCTCACTTCACATTCTCCCTTAAGCCTTTGTTTAATTGATTACAATGTAATTATACCAAATTTTTAGACATATGGCTATAAATATGTCAAATTTAGAATAGCGGTTTCTCTCTATCCTGGAATTTCCATAGCTTGTAAAGGATCTTCTTGAATAAGAAGCCAGGGATCGATAAAGGTAGAGCCAATAGTAGTGGCCCAATGAAGATGGGGTCCAGTAGAAAAACCAGTTGACCCTACCTCACCTATAACCTGTCCCTTATACACGTAATCCTGTTCTTTTACCAGAAGGCTGCTAAGATGGGAGTATGAGGAAAAGAGGTTACAACCGTGATCGATAATGATGGTATTACCAGTCACTTTAAGAAATCTCGCCAATCGGATAATTCCCGAATTAGCGGCTTTAACAGGGGTGCCTTCTGGGGCACAAATATCAATTCCGGAGTGTTGTCCTGCGCTCTCTTGGTTTATGAATCTTATCAATCCAAAATTATTTTTAATTTCACCAGATAAAGGTAAAAGAAATTTCCCTATCCAGAGGGGTTTTCCAGAGCTTGCTGCTTTTATTTCGTTTATCTGCGGGCGATCTTCCTCCCAGGCTTCTGAAGATCGCAAGACTAACCTTTCAGGACTTACCGTAATTTGACTGGTAGGAAATATTCGAGGCAAAACTCTAATTATTTTTAGGCTTTCCACCAGTGTCTCTTCATTCCGGAATTGAGTAATCACCTTATACTCGCCCGGAAGTGTCCGATAATCTATCCCCACTAAAGCGAAAGCTCCTCCATTGTAAGGGTAAAACTGAGGCGAAGTAAAGAGTTCGGACTTTATAATGATATTCTGTCCCGGATCCTTCCAGTTCAATTCCTTTAAAAAGAAAACTAGAAAACCACCAAGAACCACAGAGGTATTAGAGACGTAAATTTCAGTAGATGTTATCTCTTTCCCGGTTTCAAGCGCGAAAGATTGGTGATACTGCTCAGAATTCAAAATTAATAGAACCAAACCGGTAATAAATAAAATTTTTAATTTCATAGTCGCAGTCCTTCTCAAGGCTTCTTTTGCCCTTTTACTATTGAGATCTTTTGAACTGGCCATCTGTTTCAACAGGCCTCGGTGCCACTTTGAGCTTTGCGGCTCGGCAGCGCCATATTCTCCTGTAATGAAAACAAATGGCAGGCCGTCGGATGTATGCGGTGTTAATGAGTTAGATCTGGCAACTCTTAACAATCTCTTTCGCCCAACTGGCAGCACGCTCCAGCTCTCCTTCTTTCAGCGGACCTTCTTTGCCTTTTACAAAAAATCCTTCTGGTGACGCTATGAGAGTTCCACCATCTCTTTTCAGACGATCAGCGATTCTTCCTGCGGCATAGCCAAAGATCCCGACCAGTCTCGTCGAGAGTCTGGTATCGAACGCAGCCACATTGATACCCCTGATAGCAGGCTCCGAAACTTTGTTAAGGAAGTCTTGAATCGCCGGCGTAGGTCTGCCCCCATGGGTAGGAGAGCCCATGATTAGTAACTTTAATCCCGTCAATTGTTCTGGCTTCACATTACTTACCCGGAGTATCTCGACATCCTCTTGAGAACCAAGAGCATTGCCAATCGCCTGGGCTATTTGTTCTGTATTGCCAGATACCGAATCGTAAACAATTAAAATTTTCATTGATTTATCTACCTCCTCACAGTTGATATCCATTTATTAAAAGAATGTATTTAATAGAAATCTATTTGCTGGCAATATTTAGTGCATTTTCTATCGCTTTTAATATTACCTTGCTACTATAAGTAGCGCCAGAGATCGCATCTACTTCCAATGTTTGAGCTTCTACCACTTTGCTTGTAATTATTTCAGCTGGAGCACCCTGACCGGTTCTGTGTTTTACAAGTTCAATTACTGTTATCTTATGATTATTACCACTAAGATACCTAGAAATATTTTATGTTTCTTTTTCATCTAATCTAACTCCCTTGTTCCATACCAAGTAGTCCGGCGATAACGCCGGCTAACGAGGCAACTGCTCTTGTCGCGCTGAAATTACGCTGAATCATTTTGCACTTCTAACATCATCGGGTAAACCGAAATTTTTGCTCAGTTCTTAAAATAACACCTGGCAAGGAATCCCTCCCTTTTTAAAAAGATCGGCTAATTCATTTCCTTTTTGAATAAAGAATTCGTTTTCCAGCGCCCTCTCTAATTTGCATTTTCGATAAACCCAATCGGCATAATGGTAGTTCATTTTATCAATTAATACATAATCTATTTTCCCTTCTAATTTAGATACTAAGTCTTCTACCTTCGGTAAGAGAGGAGCTATCATTACATAAGTTTTGATCCCTTCTCGATGCAATTTGTCCAGAGCATTAATCCTTTGCTTAATTTGAAATGTTCCTGGCTCAAAAATTTTCCTAATTTCTTCATCCGCAGTAGTAATAGTAAAACCCACCTCTATTTCCTCGAACTCTTTCAACAAATATAAGTCTCTTAAGACCAAAGGCGATTTAGTTTGGATTATTACCGGCCATCTATTTTTTTGTAAAATTTCGAGACACTTCTTTGTCAATCCGTATTTTTCTTCAATTGGTTGATAAGGATCGCATACCCCGCTTATCCAAACTCTTCCCACTTTCTTTTTCCTTATTTCCTCTGCAAGTAATTTTGGAGCATTAATCTTTACATCAACAAACTCTCCCCACTTTTCTTTATGACCGCTAAATCTTTTCATAAACCTGGCATAACAATAAAGGCAGCCATGTTGACAGCCACGATAGGGATTAATAGTCCAATCATGCACCTTCGATTTAGAAAGAATATTTTTTACAAGAATTTCCTTAATTTTCATTTTCCTAAATTTTCAAAGTTCTTCGGGTGATCTTAATATTTATTTAAAAGATACATTCATTCTTTATCCCCTAATATCTTAATCCCGGTACTTATGAAATCGCCGAAAGAAATAGGCCGCGATTTCCAAATCACGGCCTAAAACCCTCTACCAGACAATACACTAATTGTAACTATTTCACCTTCCAGATTTTTTCTGTACTGCTGGAGGCGGCACTCGGATTCGAACCGAGGAATAGCGGTTTTGCAGACCGCCGCCTTGCCACTTGGCTATGCCGCCTGCTCAAACTAATTTAACAAACTTCACGCTCCCTGTCAACTACGGTAAAAAGAATTTGCCAAGAGCAGAAAAAAACGGTTATGACATTTGGCACCAATAATATCGATAAAATATTAGGAGACATGTCTCTAAGGGGAAAATCGGGAGTTATCATCTTTTGGATTAGAATATCTTCTTTGGATTAGAATAGGAAATTGTCAGGGAAATTTGAATAGCACCGAATTTTAGTAAAGAGATTTTTTAAACTCCTCAGTAAGGGCAGGTAGAACTTTGAGAACATCACCTACGATTCCATAATCGGCAATTTGAAATATAGGAGCATCAGGATCTTTGTTAATGGCGACAATGACTTCCGAGGACTGCATCCCTGCTAAATGTTGAATAGCTCCAGAAATTCCACAGGCAATGTAGATTTTGGGACAGACAGTTTTACCCGTTTGCCCCACCTGGTGGGAATAAGAAATCCATCCCGCATCAACCGCTGCTCGGGAGGCTCCCACCGCTCCTCCCAGTATCTTGGCTAGATCCTCTACCAATTGGAAATTTTTAGGGTCTCCCAATCCCCGCCCGCCGGAAACCACAATATCCGCCTCCGCCAAATTAATGGTTTCTTCTACCATTTTTATAACCTCCAGAATCCGGGTGCGAATATTTGGTTTACCATCCATCATTACTGGAATTATCTCCCCCTGGTGTCTTTCGACTTTTGTCGCCCTTTTCATCACTTTAGGTCTTACGGTGGCCATCTGCGGACGATACTGAGGACAGATTATGGTAGCCATGATATTACCCCCAAAAGCCGGTCGAGTCTGAAGCAGCAGGCGGGTTTTAGAATCGATTTCCAGGGAAGTACAATCAGCGGTCAATCCAGTACCCAGTATTACTGCTACTTTGGGAATAAAAGAACGACCGATAGAAGTAGCTCCACTAAGGAATATGGAGGGGCGATACCTTTGAATAAGATTGGCTACTACCTGAGCATAAGAATCATCTTGGAATTGTTCCAGTTCCGGTGCTTCTACCAGATAAACTTTATCTGCTCCATAAGCAATCAATTCGCTCGCTAGCTCCCTTACCCGGTTTCCCAACAGGACAGCATTCAATTGTTCTCCCAGATAACGAGCAAGTTTCTTTCCTTCTCCCAATAACTCGTAAACCACGCCCGATAATTTTCCCTGGCGTTGTTCAGCGAATATCCAAACACCCTGGTATCCTTCCAGAACGATTTTTTCTGCGACGGCTTCCTTTCTGGCAGTAATTATAATTGCCTGGTATTTACAAGCCGGGACACAGGCACCACAGAGATTACAATTTTCTTTAATTACTGCCAGTTTATTAATTACCTCTACTGCTCGATAAGGACAGGCCTCAACGCAAAGTTTACAGCCAATGCATTTTTCAGTTATTACTTGGATTCCTTCCATTTTTTTCCTATAATATTTTTCTTTCCCGTAATTTTTCTACCAGAACCTTTGCCGACTCTTTCACTGGACCGGTAAGAATCTCACCTTTGCCCCGGATAGGAGGAGTAAATGTCTGAATGACTTTAGTGGGAGACCCATTTAAGCCAACACGGCTTCGATCAACATCTAAATCATTAGCCGTCCAGATAGGAAGAGACATTTTCTTTGCTCGCAGCATAGCCTTAAGGGAAGGGAGTCGGGGGACATTTATTTCCTTCACCACGGTAATTAAGGCGGGTAAACTCATCTCAATCACTTCATAACTATCTTCCATCAACCGCTGCACTCGTATATATCCTTCACGAATTTCTTCAATCTTTCGCACCCAGGTCACAAAGGGGATATTAAGATGTTCAGCAATTCCCGGTCCTACCTGAGCAGTATCGCCATCCATAGCCTGTTTACCGCAAATTATCAAATCAAACTGACCAATTTTTCGGATTCCCCGAGAAAGAGTATAGGAAGTAGCTAGCGTATCGGCACCAGCAAATGCGGGATCGCTAAGAAGCACTGCTTCATCCGCTCCCAGGGAGATAGCTTCCCGTAAGGATTCCACTGCCGGAGGAGGACCCATAGAAATTACGGTAACTTTTCCTCCCATTCTTTCCCGGATCCTTACCCCTTCTTCTAAAGCATAAGTATCAAAGGGGTTAATAATTCCACCCTCCCGGATAAGAGTATGAGTTACCGGATCAATTTTAACCTGAGTGGTGGACGGAACTTGTTTGATACAAACTATTATGTGCATAAAACCCTCTTCCTGATTAATTTCTCCCTTCGCTTAGTATATTCCTTCACCTAATTCATTATTAAATTTGATGACGAGCGGCTTCTTTAATAAGTTCCAGAGCGATGACATTTCGCTGGATCTGATTGGTACCTTCATATATCTGAGTAATTTTGACATCCCGTATTCTCTTCTCTACCGGATAATCGCGCATATAACCGTAACCGCCAAATATCTGTACCGCATCAATGGCTACTTTCATGGCCACGTCGGAGGCATAAAGTTTGCCCATAGCAGATTCTTTACTATATTCACGGGCGCCACTGTCAATCATGCGGGCAGTAGCATAGACCAAAGCCCGCGCCGCTTCAATCTGGGTAGCCATATCGGCCAGCATATGCTGGATAGCCTGGAAAGAAGATATAGGTTGCCCAAACTGCACTCTCTCCCGTGCATACTTTAATGCTTCATCCAGGGCTCCCTGAGCAATTCCCACCGCCTGAGCAGCTACTCCCGGACGAGATGCATCCAGAGTCTTCATAGTTATTAAGAATCCCATACCTTCTTTTCCGAGAAGATTTTCCCGGGGGACTCGACAATCTTGAAAAATTAGTTCCCGGGTGGTAGAGGCCCGAATACCCATTTTCTTTTCCTTCTTACCAAAAGTGAATTCCGGCATTCCTTTTTCTAATATAAAAGCGCTAGCTCCACGGCTACCACGACTCTTATCAGTCAAGGCAATGACGGTATAAATCTCTGCCTCTCCTCCGTTAGTAATCCACTGTTTGGTGCCGTTTAAAATATAATAATCAGTTTCCCGACGCGCCGAAGTCTGAATAGCAGAAGCATCAGAACCGGCATTAGCTTCCGTAAGCGCAAAAGCAGCCAGTTTTTTCCCGGCAGCAATGTCGGGAAGATATTTTTTCTTTTGCTCTTCGTTAGCAAAAAGGAGGATGGGAAAAGTCCCCAGGGCAGTCGCAGCATAGGCCAGGGCAATACCTCCACAAGCCCGGCTTAATTGCTCCACTACCAGACACATCTCGAAAACTCCGCCTCCCAGTCCACCATATTCCTGAGGTATGAAAATACCAAAGAGATCGGTTTCTGCGAGTTCCCGAATTATTTCCCAGGGAAATTCTTCCGTCTCGTCATAATGAGCAGCCAGGGGAGCAATTTTTTCCCGGGCAAATTTCCAAGATAATTCTACAATCATTTTCTGTTCTTCGGTTAGAAGATAATCCATTTTACTCCTCCTTATAGTGAAGCTTTACCAGCATTAAACTCTTCCCATGCCTGCCGGGCGGCAAGTTGTTCAGCCCTCTTCTTGGATCTCCCCTTACCTTTACCGTAAACCTTACCCTTAATAAGAACCGCTACCGAAAAGATTTTTCGGTGTTCAGGACCGCTCTGGGATATTACGCGATAAACAGGAATTTCTCCGGATTGGGCCTGGGTATATTCTTGAAGCAAAGTTTTAAAATCCTTTTCTCTTTTACCTTCCAATATCTTTTCAATCTCTTTTCCCAGTTGTCGGATAATGTAAGCAGAAGTAATCTCCCATCTCTGATCTAAATAGAGAGCACCAATCATAGCTTCGAAAGCATTAACCAATAAAGATGAACGCCTGCGACCACCAGCCATCTCTTCCCCTTTTCCAATCAACAAATAATTACCTAGTTTCAGTTCCCTGGCTTTTCGCGCTAAACAGCTTCGGCTGGCTACTTTTGATTTTATTTGGGAGAGTTGACCTTCATCAAATTGAGGGAATTTGCGGAATAGATACTCACAAACCGCCATTCCTATTACTGCATCACCCAGAAATTCCAGTCGTTCATTAGATTCTTTTTCTTCCGGATGTTCAAAAATATATGACCTATGAGTAAAAGCGGTATCCAGTAAAGATAAATTGCGAAAATTAATCCCTACTTCTTCCTCTAATTGCAAAAGTTGTTGCGCTCGCTCCCTGCTCTTCATAGTTGGCAAATTAGGGAATAAATTTTTTCACTGCCAAGGTAGCGTTATGCCCACCAAAACCGAGCGAATTACAGAGAGCTACCTGAACTTCCAATCTTCGGGCGTGATTGGGTACGTAATCTAAATCGCATTCCGGATCTGGATCTTGGTAATTAATAGTGGGATGAATAACACCGCGATAAATGGTAAGTATGGTAGCCACCATTTCCACCCCTCCTGCTGCTCCCAGCAGATGACCAATCATGGATTTGGTAGAACTGATGGCTAATTTGTAAGCATGCTCATTAAAAACTTTTTTGATAGCTAATGTTTCTACTTTATCATTAAGAGGGGTAGAGGTCCCGTGGGCATTGATGTAATTTACATCAGTAGGCATGAGCCCTCCATCATCAAGAGCCATTTGCATACAACGAGCTGCTCCATCGCCATTGGGATCGGGAGCAGTTACGTGATAAGCATCGCCAGTCATACCATAGCCAACTACTTCGCCATAAATCCGCGCTCCTCGAGAAAGAGCATGTTCCATCTCTTCCAGCACGATAATTCCTGCCCCTTCCCCCATAACAAATCCATCGCGCTTGCGATCGAAAGGACAACTAGCTTGAGTGGGAATTTCATTTCGAGTAGTCAGCGCTCGAGCGGCACAGAATCCCGCTACCGAAGTAGGGGAAATGGCCGACTCAGTTCCTCCAGCAATCATTAATTCTGCATCTCCCCGCTGGATAATTTTGAAAGAATCTCCAATAGCGTGGACACCACTGGCACAGGCAGTAGTAATACAGGAAACGGGACCCGAGGCACCTAAGTAAATGGAAACCTGACCCGCAGCCATATTTGCTATCTGCATGGGGATAAAGAATGGACTCACCCTTCCCGGGCCTTTTTCCAGCAAAATTTTATGTTGCGCCTCAATAACTGCAATTCCTCCAATACCGGAGCCAATAAGTACTCCCACGCGGGCAGGATTTTGTAAAGGCAATTCTAAACCAGCATCATGCGCCGCGTGTATACTAGCCACTACTGCATACTGAACAAATCGATCCATATGTCTTAGTTCTTTTCGTTCTATATAATTTTCAGGATAAAATTCTTTTACCTGTCCGGCAATCTGGCAATCGAATTGACTGGGATCGAAATAAGTAATGCGACGGATTCCACTTTCACCATTACAGAGAGCTGTCCAGTACCGCTCTACCGTACATCCCAGCGGGGTCACCACTCCCAGCCCGGTTATCACTACGCGGCGTTTAAAATAAGATCGGTTTGTACTCACGAAATCTTTCTCCTTTTCCCAACTGAAGAAAATCCCGTAGAAAATCTCTAAAATTTCCTACGGGACCGGAAATTTTTTGACTCATTGAGAAGGGGCGTGGGATTTTATGTACTTAATAGCATCACGGACAGTGACGATTTTTTCCGCGTCCTCATCCGGAATTTCAATATTAAATTCCTCTTCTAAGGCCATTACTAATTCCACCGTATCTAACGAATCGGCTCCTAGATCTTCAATAAATTTAGCCTCCAGAGTTACCTCTTCCGCATCCACTCCCAGTTGATCAATAATAATCTCTTTCACTTTTTCCTCAATACTATTACCCATCACTTCACCTCCATCAATCATCCATCATTCCTTTTACATATTTAAACCACCATTAACCTGGATCACCTGCCCGGTTATATAACTAGCTTCATCCGAAGCCAAAAAAGTTACTAAATTCGCTACTTCTAAAGGCTCTCCCATCCTTCCTAAAGGAATTTGGCTCAGCAATTTTTCTTTCTGCGATGCAGAAAGTTTTTCCGTCATGGCGGTAGCGATATACCCCGGGGCTACCGCATTAACGGTAATTCCACGGGTAGCAAGCTCGCGGGCAGTGGTTTTAGTTAAAGCTATAATACCAGCTTTGCTGGCTGAGTAGTTAGCCTGACCGATATTCCCGGTAATTCCCACAATAGAGGCGATGTTTACTATACTACCACTTTTTTGCCGTAACATAGGTCGAATTACTGCTTTAGTACAGTTAAAAGCGCCTTTAAGATTCACCGCTAATACTTGATCCCATTCCTCCTCGCTCATTCTTACTAAAAGATTATCACGATTAATTCCCGCATTATTAATTAATATATCAATCTTCCCAAACTTGTCAAGCACCCAGTTCACCATCTTTTCCACTTCTGAAAAAGAAGTGACATCCACTTTAAAGAAATAGGCTTCGCTACCCCGAGCTTTTATCTCTTCAGCACGCCGAGCCCCTTCTTCCATAATATCAGTAAGTACTAATCGAGCTCCTTCCTCGGCAAATTTCCGGGCAATAGCAAAACCAATCCCATTTTGCAAAGCAGCTCCGGTAATAATAGCTATTTTCTCATTAAGACGCATGACTCTTTTCCTATTGCCTCAAATTTTTTAAGGTTTCTCGGAGTGATTTTTCATCCTCCACATTTAATACTTCCATCCGAGAATCTATCCGCTGAATCAATCCCGACAGTACCTTTCCCGGTCCAATTTCTACAAACATATTTACCCCATCATTAATCATTCTTCTGACTGATTCCTCCCAGCGGACCGGACTTCTCACCTGCTTTACTAACATGGACTTTATCTGTTCAGCTTTCAAGAGATAATCACCAGTTACATTGGATAATACCGGAAGATGCGGATCAGTAAAGGAGTAATTTTCTATTTCCCGGGTTAGTTTTTCGCTAGCAATTTGCATGAGAGAAGAATGAAAAGGACCACTTACTCTAAGAGGGATTACTTTTCGGGCACCAGCAGCACGGCTAAGAACCATAGCCTGCTCTACCGCTTCCTTTTCGCCAGAAATTACTGTTTGTCCTGGACAATTATAATTAGCTGGCTCCACCACTCCCCATTCGGAACCCTGAGCACAAATTTCCTCTACTTTTTTCGCCGGTAACCCGAGAATAGCGGCCATAGTTCCACCAGTAACCTCCGACATAAATTGGGCACGCTGAAAAATTAGTTTTAAAGCAGAAGAAAAATCTAATACTCCTGCTACCACCAGAGCGGCATATTCTCCCGAACTATGCCCTGCCACCATCTGGGGAGAGACTCCATCTCCAGCAAGAATCTGCCAGCCAGCAATACTTACGGTAAGAATTGCTAATTGGGCATTAGTAGTCTGCCGTAATCTCTCTTCGGGACCAGAAAAGCAAAGGGAGGAAAGATCAAACCCTGCAGTTTGGCTGGCTTCTTCAAAAATGGCATGTCCTCCGGCATAGTGATAATAAAAATCCTTTCCCATCCCTACCTGCTGAGAACCCTGTCCTGGAAAAACGAAGGCTACTTTCCTATTCATGGAAAAATTAATTTTCGCCCGAGAATAACTGGACGGTCTGAAGACGTTCCATGATATGAGCATTTACCTTTTGGGAAGCAAATTCGCCCGCAGTTTTAATGGCATTCTTTATTGCCCGAACAGAAGACCCTCCATGACTCACAATACATACCCCATTAACTCCGAGAAGGGGAGCTCCTCCATATTCAGCATAATCCAAGGTACGCTGAAATTTTTCTAATAACGGTCGAGTAAGATGCTCTCTCAGTTTACCCACTACGCTTCCACGCTGAAATTTGCTTTTTAAAGAATTAAAAATAAGTTCCACCAATCCCTCGGCAAACTTTAGAACAATATTACCTACAAAACCGTCACAGACTACTACATCTACTTTCCCATTAATGATGTCTCTCCCTTCTACATTGCCAACAAAATTAAGCCGGCTCTTTCGCAAGAGATTATAAGCCTGGAAGGTAAGCCGGTTCCCCTTAGACTTTTCTTCCCCAATACTAAGTAGACCTACCCGGGGATTCGGACATTGAAGCACGTATTCCGCATAAACACTACCCATCATTGCAAATTGCAGGAGATGTTCCGGCTTGCAATCCACATTGGCTCCCACATCCAGTAAAATAGTCTTCCCGGTGACCGAAGGAATAAAAGTGACAATAGCTGGACGATTGACTCCTTCCAGTCTTCCCAGAAGAAGTAAGGCGGCGGTCATAATTGCTCCCGTGTTACCAGCCGAAACCAGAGCATCGGCCCTTTTCTCCTTTAACAGCTGCATAGCTACCATAATAGAAGAGTCCTTCTTCTGCCGGCAGGCAGCAGCGGGAGATTCTCCCATTTCAATCTTTTCCGAGGCATGGACAATGGAAATAGCTAAAGGGCGATCTTTACTCGTTGCCAGTGCCTTTTCAATTAGTTCCCGATCTCCCACCAAGATGATTTCCTTGATTAAGGGGAGAGAGAGTGCCTCCCGAACTCCTTGCACTTCCACTTCCGGTGCTCGATCCCCACCCATGGCGTCAATAGCAATTCTCATTATCTCCCCTACTTTACTATCCGGTTAGGTTTCAATACCGGCAATAACCTGTCGGTCTTGGTAGTAACCGCACTGCGGACAAACTCGATGGGGTAATTTTGGCGAATGACAGCGAGGACACTCTCCCATAACCGGTGAGCTTAACTTCCAGTGACTTCGCCTTTTATCCCGACGCGATTTAGAATGTCTACGTTTAGGATTGGCCACTTCTTCCTCCTTTTTCCGGGGAAAGATTATCAGATTTAAGAAACTCCTGCAACTTTGACCAACGGGAATCACTGGGAGGAGAACATTCACACTTAACTAAGTTCAGATTCTGTCCACAAAAAGGACAGAGACCTTGACAATTTTCCCGACAAATTGGTTTAACAGGAATAGCAAGTAGAATCGCTTGCCGGATATCTTCTGATAAATCAATGGTAGTCCCGGAATAATAGGTTACCTCTATTTCCTCTTCTTGCTCGCGACCCGATTCTTCCTGAGGACGATACTGAAGGTTAATATCTATATTCATGGGATAGAGGAATTCTTCCAAGCAACGGGCACAAATCATGCGCAAAGTGAGAAAATTTTTCCCGCGTACCAGAATCATCCGGCCAATTTTTACCAGATAAACATCAATCTTAGTTTCACCAGCAAAGCACAAATCCTCATATTTCAAATCAAAGGTATCTTCCGGTTCTTGAATCCTCATAACCAATCTTTTTTCCTTTAATTCGGTTATATCAATATTGAGCATTATTATCACCTCGGATTTAAATGCAAGTAATTATACTAACTAGGAAGCAGTCTGTCAAGACGGTTAAGAAATAAGTTCCAGAACGCTTGCCGTTTCACGAGCAATCATTAATTCCTCATCGGTAGGAACTACTAAAACTTTCACTGGGGAATCATCAGTGCTGATTATTTTTTCTGCTTTCCCTCCCTGATTGCGGCAAGAATCTATTCTGACTCCTAAAAATTCTAATCCCTGACAGATTTTTTCCCGGATCAGGGCCTGATTTTCTCCAATTCCGGCGGTAAAGGTAATGACATCTACGCCTCCCATGACAGCAGAGTAAGCACCAATGTACTTACGCACCCGGTAAGTAAAAACTTCTAATGCTAGGCTGGCTCGCTCATGTCCGCTAAGAGCAGCTTTTTCTATGTCCCGCATATCGCTGCTGAGACCGGAAATACCTAACACACCACTTTTTTTGTTCAGAAGATCATTCATCTCTTCCGGCCCCAATCCTTCTTTCTCCTGTAAAAAAAGTACAATGGCAGGATCCAGATCTCCACAGCGGGAACCCATCACTGTTCCCTCCAGAGGAGTAAATCCCATGCTGGTATCTACCGACTTCCCCTCCTTCACCGCGGTAATGCTGGAACCGTTGCCGAGATGACAAGTAATAACTTTCAGTTCCTCTAATGGCCTCTTCAGAACAAAGGCGGTTCGTTTTGCAACATAGTGATGGGAAGTACCGTGAAAGCCGTAACGACGAATTCCGTTCTTTGAATATAGTTCATAGGGAATTCCATAAAGATAAGCGTAAGGAGGGAGAGTTTGATGAAATGCTGTATCGAAGCAGGCTACCTGAGGCACTCCCGGAAGAACTTTCTCCGCCGCTTCGATTCCGGTGAGATTGGGAGGGTTATGCAACGGTGCTAGATGAATACATTCCCGGATGGTATTCTTAACCTCCTCTGTAATCCTTACGGAACGAGAAAATTTCTCACCTCCATGAACTACTCGATGACCAACGGCGGCTATTTCTTTTGCGGTTCTAATCACCCCGTAGCTGGGATGAGTGAGCAACTTCATCATCTGCCGGAAGGCAAATTCATGATCGGGAATGGGAATAGCATGAGAAACTTTTTCTTTCCCGCGAGGAAAGTGATGGAGAATGGAAGAAGATTGTCCCACCCGCTCGGCGATTCCCCTCGCCATTACCTGTTCGGTTTCCAGTTCGTATAACCGGTATTTCAAGGACGAACTACCACAATTAATTACTAGAATTTTCATATATCCCTGCTCTTACTGCGGTGATCGCCACCACATTAACAATGGTATCCACCGTGCAACCGCGGGAAAGATCGCTTGCCGGTCGGACCAGTCCCTGCAAAAGAGGACCCCAGGCTTTAGCCCGCGCTAATCTTTCTACCAATTTATAGGCAGTATTACCTACATTTAGATCCGGGAATATAAGAATATTAGCCTTACCGCCCACCGGGCTGTCCGGACATTTTCGTAAGGCTACTTCCTTAACCAGAGCGGCATCTACTTGGATTTCTCCGTCCACCACCAGCAGCGGTTTTTGCTGCAAAATCATCTGGGTGGCCGCTATTACCTTATCCACCAATGGATGACGAGCACTTCCTTTAGTGGAAAAAGAAATCATAGCAATCCGCGGTTCCCAGCCCAGTAATTCCTGGGCAGTCTGAGCAGAAGAAATAGCGATACTGGCCAGCTGTTCGGCCGTAGGATCGGGAATTATTCCCCCATCAGCAAAAATAAATGCTCCATTTTCACCATAAGGACAGTCAGGGACCACCATAATAAAGAAACTGGAAACCCAGCGGGTGCCAGGTGTCATTCCGATAACGGGAATGGTAGCCCGTATAACTTCGGCGGTGGTATTCTGTGCTCCGGCAACTACTCCGTCAGCTTCTCCCTGGCGAACCATCATGGTAGCATAATAAAGCGGATTATGTAACTTACAGCAAGCGTCTTCCGGAGTTATTCCTTTATGTTTACGCAATTCCCAGTAAATATGAGCATATTGGGAAAAACGGGGAGAATTTCTATGCTCAAAAACCATGATATCCTCTAAACTCACTCCCCACTTTTTTGCCCGGGGAAATATTTCTTCCTTGTTGCCCAGAAGAATTATCCGGGCCAGACCTTCCCCGGTTATCTTCTCCGCTGCCATTAAGATTCTTTCATCATCACTTTCTGGTAGAACAATAGTTCGGAGTATGGATCGAGCTCGCTGCCAGATTTGTTCTTGCAGATTCATCCTTATTCTCCCTCACTCCCTCCAGAGTCCAGGCAGTAGCACCAGTGACTTTGACCATAAGAAGATTACCTACTAAGTTCTCTTCCCCGGGGAAGAGAACTACTTTGTTAGTGCGGGTACGGCCCAGTAATTTTCCCAAATGTTTCCGGCTAACAGATTCTACCAGCACTTCTACTGATTTACCTATCAGCCGGGAATTGCTCTGGTAACTATATTTTTGCTGCAAATTAATCAACTCCTGCAATCTTCTCTTTTTTTCTTCCTCAGAAACCTGATCAGGCAGGACTGCCGCTCGAGTATCTTCCCGAAGTGAGTATTGGAACATAAAAGCTTCATCGAATGATATTTCCTGAACCAGGTTTAGAGTAGCCTGAAAGTCGTCCTCGGTTTCTCCCGGAAATCCCACTATGAAATCGGTAGTAATAGTAGCTTCAGGAATTTCATTACGGATTAAAGATACAATTTTTTGAAAATGATTAATGTCATATCCCCGGTTCATTAGTTTCAGAATTCTGTTGGAGCCCGACTGAACAGGTAGATGGAAGTGCTCACACACCCGCGGTAAGTCTCTTACCGAAAAAATCAACTTTTCGTCCACATCCCGGGGATGAGAGGTAATGTAACGAATTCGTTCAATTCCGGAAAGGGCATTTATCTGTTCCAGCAGCCAGGGGAAATCAATATTACTGGAAAGATCTTTCCCGTAAGCAGTCACATTCTGGCCCAGTAAGGTTACTTCCTTATAGCCCTTTTGGGCAATATCCTTTACCTCCTGGAGGATTTCTTGCGGGGAGCGACTTTGCTGTCTTCCTCTCACGTAGGGAACAACACAATAGGAACAAAAATTATTGCATCCCCGCATAATGGTTACATAGGTCCGCACGGTATTATTTCTCAAAGGATGAACATCCCCCAGTTGCCAGGGTAAATCTATCGCTTCTGGTTCTCCTACTTCTATTACCGGCCTCCTTTCTCGCAGGACTTTATTCACTAATTCCGCAATACGCAAAAATTGATGAGTCCCTACTATCAGATCCACGTAAGGTAGCCGCTGAAAAATTCTCTCCTTTTCTTTCTGAACCAGGCAACCGCAGACTCCCATAATGAATTGCGGATTATTCTTCTTCCGTTGATAAAGTGAACTTATATATCCGTAGACCCTTTCCTCGGCATGCTGACGAACACAGCAGGTATTGACCAGAATAATATCCGCCGAATCTATATCCCTGGTGAAAATGTAACCCGCTTCCACCAGTTTACCGGCCATCAATTCTGAATCGGCATCGTTCATCTGACAGCCAAAAGTCCTGATAAAGAACTTCGGAGCATTTTTAATGTAAGCCTTTGTGCATTTTTGCATTTTGATTTTTTCCTTAATATCTAACTATAGTATAAATTACTATCATTCATTCTGTGCCTTAAGAATCAGAGCTTAATTCTGCCTATGAAGTTAACAGAAATCTAGGACGTTGTCAACCACGCTACCCTGTGGTATAATTCGAACGGCCGAAGGGGAAAGTAAGATGAAAGAATTGGCGGAAAGAATTGTTAAGTGGTTACAAGAACAGGTAAGCGGAGCGCAGGCGAAAGGAGTAATAGTGGGATTGAGTGGAGGGATTGACTCCTCGGTAGTAGCGGTCCTGGCTAAGAAGGCATTTCCCGAAAATACGCTGGGAATAATTATGCCCTGCTACAGTAGTAAACTGGATATAGAATATGCATTTATGGTAGTCCGTAAATTCAACATCCCTACCCAGGTAGTGGATTTGACGCAAGTGCTAAATGAATTATATCTCCAGCTGGAAAAAAAACCTTATACTCCTACCGGAAAAGATGTTCCAGCGGCAAATCTACGTCCCCGACTCCGCATGGCTACCCTTTATTATTTTGCCAATAAATTAAATTGTTTGGTCCTCGGTACTGGAAATAAAAGTGAAATCAGCATTGGATACTTTACCAAATACGGAGATGGAGGAGCGGATCTTTTGCCTTTAGGGAATCTTCTGAAAACCGAGGTCCGCGAATTGGCAAAAATACTGGAAATTCCCTCGGAAATCATCCAAAGGGTACCCACCGCTGGTCTATGGGAAGGACAGACTGATGAAGGGGAGATAGGTATCACTTACGAGGAATTGGATCGCACTCTTCAGGCGCTAAAATCGGGAAACTTAAAAATCTGTGAGTCGGAATCTCTCTATAAGGTAGAAGAACTCATAAAAAAGAGCGAACATAAGCGGCTTCCAGTTCCCGTATTTGAACCTTAGCTATTATCTCTTCAATTCCTTAATTTCCCTAAATCACCAAATAAAGACCAAGAGCAGCAAGAAATCCCAATATTGCTCCCAGATAAAACGGAGCAGGAGCTCCAAAAATATTCCAGAGAATTCCTGCTACCAGAGAAGCAGGAAAAAGACCAATACCCACCAGGGTGGCATGCAAACCAATTATTGTAGCCCGAAGATTTTCCGGAGCTACATCAGCTACCAGGGCTTTCTCCACTCCTTCAGTAAAACCGGTGTAAAGACCATAGCTACCAAAAAGCAGCCATAAGTAATGGGGAGTCTTAACTACCGCAAAGCCAAGATATACTATTCCATAAAGAAGATAGCCGGTAACTAAAAGAGTCTTACGGCCAATACGATCGGATAACCTACCAGCAGGATAGGAGAAGAGACTGTAAACCAGATTAAAGGCCAAATAAAGGAGTAATATAATTGGAGTATCCATCCCTAAATTTCTCGCTCTCAAAAGAAGAAACTGGTTGGAAGAATTTCCCAGCGCAAAAAGGAAAACCACCAGCAAAAATGCCTTTAGGCGACGGTCTAATCGTGACCATGACCGGAGAAAATCAAGTCTTGCCGAAGAAAAAGTAGAAATTTTTTCCCGCACCAGGAAAAGTAGAATCACGCCCATGCCAGCAGGAATAAGAGAGTAAAGAAAAATAGCAGAAAAATCTTGCCTCCGGGAAACCAGAAAGTAATAAGCCAGAATTATTCCCAGAACTGCTCCCAGAGTATCCATTGCTCGATGAAGACCAAATGCCCTTCCGTGGCGATAAGATGAAGATTCGGCAATGAGAGCATCCCGGGGGGCAGTTCTTATTCCTTTGCCAAAGCGATCGGTTATTCTCCCTCCTAAAACCCATCCCCAGGAAGTAGAGAAATAAAGTAATAGTTTCCCTACGGTGGAAGAAGCATAACCAAAAATGGCCAGTGGTTTACGGCGTCGCCACCGATCGGAAAAATAACCGGAAAAAACTCTCAATAGACTGGCCAAACTTTCGGCAATACCTTCGATTAATCCCACTATGGCAGGACTTGCCCCCAGACGCAAAGTTAGATAAAGGGGAAGCAATGGATAAACCATTTCAGTACTGATATCGGTAAAAAGGCTAGTTATTCCAAGAATTATAATATTAAACATTTCCCTAAATATAGCAGTTCCCTGGACGGATTTCAACCTTTCTTTTTACCTTTTAGGAATGTAAAAATTAAAGTAGTTATTGAATAGCGCCTTTAAATGAAGTCGATTTTTATCTTGACAAGAATGGGGTCGGAAATGTATAATTTTTCTGAAATCGATTTTAGAATGAGGTATGATATTCCCTGCCATTCAGAGTGGGTGAAGGAAAGCAACTTCACCCTTTTTGGTGGGTACCAAGCGGCGCAAGAGATTTTATCCAGTTATCCTCCTCCGCAGGCAATTTTTGCGGCTAATGACCTACTGGCTATCGGGGCCATGAAAGTAGTAAAAGAAAAAGGATGGTCCACCCCCCATGATATAGCAATTGCTGGTTTTGACGGCATTTTTATATCGGAATTAGTAGATCCTCCGCTCACCACTATAGTTCAACCCACATATGAAATGGGAATGCGCGCAGTAGAGATTTTGATCAAAGCTATTCGCAACAAAAAGATGACCATGGAAAGAGTAGTGCTCCCCGCCTTTCTGAGAGTGCGAGCTTCTACCGACCCTCGTTTGCTATTTTCTTATAAGCCCAGTTGAACTTTTGCTAAAAAAAACTTAACATAAGCGCAAAAAGTATCTTCCCTAAATGTAAAGAGCGCTTATGGTCAAAGGAGGTGAGAGGGCCATAAAAATTTATAAAGGTTAAAAGCCTAATCTTATCTTTTAGAAAGAAAAAAGGAGGTTTTAAAGTATGAAAAAAGGTTTACTAATTTTATTGAGCATGGTATTAATCTTAACTTTATCGGCATCGGGAGTGATGGCGGAAGTAAAGCCGCTTAGGGCAGCAGTGATGGTTTGTAATATGGCGCATCCTTTCTTCATGGCCATGGTGGATGGTGCGAAGGATGCCGGTAAAAAATTCAACGTCGAAGTAACAATTTATGATGGAAGAGGAGATCCGGAAGTTCAGACCCGTCAGACGGAAGACGCAGTAGTTATGAAATTTGATACTATACTACTCAATCCTATTGATGTGGAAGCCCTGGTGGTAGCAGTTAAGGCAGCCAACCGGGGAGGAATTCCTGTTTTTACCCTGGACCGGGATGTGATTGGTGGAGAACGCGTTGCCTACATAGGGACTGATAACGTGAAGGCAGCAGAAGAAGGCGCCAAGTCACTTATTCGATTCTTAGCCACGGTTAAAAGACCCAAGCCCTGGAGAATAGTCCATCTCTGGGGAACTCCGGGAGCTTCCTCAGCCATTGAGAGATCAAAAGGCGTTCATAATATTCTGGATCCTTTGATAAAAACAAGAGATATAGAACTGGTGGCTGATTTGACCGCCAATTTTGACCGGGCTACCGGGATGAAGGTAATGGAGGATATTCTAGCTACCACTCGAAAAATAGACGCGGTAATTACCGGGAACGATGAAATGGCATTGGGTGCCCTGGAAGGCTTAAAGGCTGCCGGTTTGAAAGTTGGTCTTCCTGGCGGGGTTCTCATTTTTGGATTTGACGCCATTGATGATGCCGTCAAGGCGGTGGAAAGAGGAGATTTTGTGGCCACGGTAGCCCAGGCGCCCTATGTAATGGGTTATTGGGGTGTGCAGGCAATGGTCAAGTACATTCGAGAAGGTTGGAGACCACCAGCAGGAACTCCTGTTTATCCGCCCACCGGAGCGCTTCATCTAAATACACCGGCGGTGGTGGTAGTTCCTCTTCCCGATATGGTGGCTGCCATTACCAAAACACCTCCCTCTCTTCCAGAATAACAACGTTAGAGGAGGAAAGCCTGTGCTTTCCTCCTCTTATTAAATTTCCAAGGTGAGGCCTGAGAGGTGTATATATTACTGAGGATGGAAAGTATTACTAAAACCTTTCCCGGTGTAAAGGCACTGGACGGGGTGAATTTTGAACTGAGGAAAGGAGAAATCCATGGCCTCTTAGGAGAAAACGGTGCCGGGAAAACTACTTTAGTAAAAGTCTTGGCCGGCATACTGAGAAAAGATGATGGGAAAATAATTTTGAATAATAAGGAAGTAGATATTTCTGATCCTCTTGCTGCCCGAAAACTGGGAATCTCTATGATTCATCAGGAGTTAAGTTTAATTCCCAATCTGACGGTAGCGGAGAATATTTTTATAGGGAGAGAAATTACTCGGGGACCTTTTCAATTAGTGGACTTTTCTACCCAGCATTCAAATGCCCAGCAAATCCTGGAGATGGTGGGAGGAGGCATCGATCCTCGAGTTAGGGTTAATAGATTAAGTTTAGGGGAGCAACAGCGAGTGGAGATTGCCCGAGCGCTCTCTTTAGATGTCATGATTTTAATCATGGATGAGGCTACTTCTGCCCTAACTTCCCGAGAGATCGGCCGATTATTTGAGACCATTCGCACTTTAAAATCAAAGGAAATTTCTATTGTTTATATTACTCATCGTATTGATGAGATTTTCGAGATATGTGACCGTGTAACCGTTCTCCGAGATGGAAAAGTGGTGGGTACAGTAAATCCAACCGAGACCGAGAAGGAAGAAATAATTCGCATGATTATAGGCAGAGAGCTCCGGGTAGCCTATCCGGGGAAAAAAGTCGGTACCGGGGCTCTTAGTCTTCGGGTAGAAAATATTTCTTCCAAATCGACCGGTCGAGTTAAACTTTCAAATGTTAGTTTCGAAGTAAGAAAAGGAGAAATTTTAGGAATCACCGGATTGATGGGTGCCGGCAAAACCGAGATTGCACGGGCAATCTGGGGTATGGATACTTTGCTGAGGGGTAAAATTTACGTGGATGGTAAAGAAGCTAAAATTAAGCATCCCTTCGATGCCAAAAAATTAGGCCTGGCTTATATGCCGGAAGAAAGAAGAAGTCAAGGTATTGTCCCCGAGATGAACATTGTCGAAAATATCTCCCTCCCTAATCTGGAGAAGTTTAGTAAACTTATTTTTGTTAACCAGAAAAAAGAAGTAAGTGCTGCCCTCCAATGGATTAAAAAACTGAAAATCGTTGCCGCCGGTTATCGTCAGAAACTTAAAAATCTAAGTGGCGGAAATCAGCAGAAAGTAGTAATTTCTAAGTGGTTAGAAACGGAACCCAAAATCCTTATCGTTGATGAACCTACCCGGGGAATAGACGTAGGAATAAAAGTCGAAATACGCAGATTATTGCGAGAACTGGCAGATCAAGGAATAGCCATTATATTACTTTCCAGTGAAATTGATGAGATTTTAGAATTGTCCGATCGTATTCTTGTCCTTTATGGCGGGAAAGTGGTGGGTAGTCTTCATCAGGAAGAAGCAACTAAAGAAAAAATATTAGCCTTTGCCATGGGGGCAGGCGAATATCAGGGTGCTGAAAAAAAGTGAATGAGGCAATAGCTGGTACTCTACGCAGGCTGAATGAACACAGAGAAATTCTTCCTTTTACCGCCCTTCTGGGATTAGTAATAGTTTCTTCTTTAATCTCTAAACACTTTTTGAGCTTAGCGAATTTTAGAAATATCCTCGCTCAGGTATCAATAATTGCTGTGTTGGCGGCAGGCGAAACTTTTGTAATTCTTACCGGAGGAATAGATCTGTCTCCCGGTTCCGTTTTAGCATTCACCGGAGCTATTACCGCCACTCTGATGAAAATTGAAGGAGTCCCGGTGGTGGTAGCGGTTATCAGTGGCCTAATGGTAGGCTCTATATGTGGATTAATAAACGGCCTCTTCACCTGCAAGGTAAGGATTCCTTCTTTTATCGCCACTCTGGCAATGATGGCGGTTGCTCGAGGCGGAGCCTTGATTGTTACCCAGGGAGTACCTATATCCCTTTTCCCTCCTAATTTTCGGATTATTGCTACTTATATTGGTCCTATCTCAGGACTTGCCTTCATCATGCTTCTAATTTATGTTGCCGGTCAGATTACACTTTCCCGGTTCAGAGTGGGTCGTTACATTTATGCTATCGGAGGAAATGAAGAAGCAGTGAGATTCTCAGGGGTCAAGGTCGATAATGTCAAGTTACTGGCTTTCATCTTTTCCGGTTTCTGTGCCGGGCTGGGAGGAATCATGATGAATGCTCGCCTGGATGCAGCCTATCCCATTGCTGGTCAGGGTTACGAACTGGATGCTATTGCTTCTTCGGTTCTGGGAGGGGTGAGTTTCACCGGTGGAATAGGTTCTCTGACGGGTACTTTTATGGGTGCTCTAATCATGACGATTCTGGGCAATGTTCTCAATCTTTTGCGCGTTTCCGCCTTCTATCAATACATCGCCAAAGGTTCAGTTCTCGCTATAGCCGCCATCTCTCTTTCTCGGGGAGTCAGATTCGCTAAATAAGGATGCTCGCTTGGCAGTATTCTTATCCCTCTATTCTTCCATACCAGGAAGAGATACTATACCCCCTATCCGTCTCTTTACTTCTAGATTAATATTTTAAATTGACGAGGAATGGATTTCGGTTTATTATAGATAAAACGATATTTATTCAGGAGGTGGAAAATTTATGGGTAGAGTTTTAACCATTGTACTTCTGGTAATTGCAGTAATAGCTCTGATTCTCTCCATTTTTGCTATCAGCCGTGTCGGTTCCCTTTCACGAGGACAAGAAGAAATTAAAAATTCTGTTAGCGCGTCCGCTACCGCTGTTTCAGAAGCCAAATCCAAGTTAGATGAAATTACCGGTCGGGTTGATCAGATTGATCTTACGCTCACAGATGTTAAAACTCGGGTGGACCAGCTGGATGGCAGAGTTTACGGTGTAGAAAAGAAAGTGGGCTTAAGAAAATAATAACGTAAGATCCGCTTTGCAAATTAAGAGGATGGCAAGGATGTGGCTTTATCTTTGCCATTCTCGCTTCCCCTGACAGAAGGAGAATTTCGTTAAACGATAGTAATTGCTGACCAGAACTATTTCCTGATGCTCAGCTAATAGCTGCAGAGAAACCCTTCTTTCCAATAGTTTCTGATAGTCGGAACGACTGATTATTAAGAAAGTGGTTCCCCTCTCTGGCAGCCAGCTTTCCAGATTTTCTTCCAGGACGAAATTAACGGGATAGTTACCGTAGAATACTAAACTCGCACTGGCCTGAGTACTTACTACTCGATCCCCCGGCTGCCAATAGTGGGATAACTTCGAGGATAAAGGACGAGCAAATTTATAATTTTCCACCCGGGGTAATAACTGATAAAGAAGAAGTAAAAAGAAAAATACTACGGTAAAAACAATAAGGACAAAACTGGTAAAAAAATTATTTTTTAGGGAAAAAAAAGCTACCAAAAGGCAACTAAAAATAAGAACTCCCGCTCCTAAAAACAATCCCTGGAGAAAAGAATAATACCAGGTGGTTAAATATCGCCGGACAAGTAAAATCGCTCCTCCGGTCAAAACTACACTAATAATAGGAAGAAAAACAAAAGCCAGTCTTGTACTGTAAGAGGAGACGTCGAATTTACGGGTAAACAATCCTTCCCAGTAATACCCGGTGACCAGAGATAAAGCAGGAATCACTGGCAGAATGTATCCTGGTAATTTGGTTCGAGAAAGCGATAAAAAACCTAAAACCACCACTATCCAGAATAAAAGGAAATTCATTCCCGCTTTAAAAGATGGCTCTCGGTTTTTTCTTAGATGAAGAAATGCTGCCGGTAAAAATGCACTCCAGGGAAAGAAACCCAGAATAATTATTACCAGGTAATAGTAAATTGGTCCTCCGTGGGTCTCGATTGGATAAAGAAAGCGTAGAAAATGGTGATAACCTAAAAAACTCTTTAAGAAATCCTCCCGGTTGATTAACAAGTTTGCCAGGTACCAGGGTAAAACCAAAACCAGAAAAATTCCCATTCCTACTCCTAAATAAATATAGGAGTTCTTAATCCGGCGGAGAAAGTAAGGGATGAGAATTAATGCGGCTATTATAATCGCCATCGGTCCCTTAGTAAGTACTGCCATCCCCAGACTGATAAAGAAACCAAGGTAGTAAACAGGTTTCTCATTAGACTTCCACACAAAAAGGAAGGAAAGAATTAGAAAAAAAGTAAAACCGGTATCCAGCAGTGCCAGACGGGATTGTCCCAGATACAGTAAGCTGGTAGCCAATATTACTCCCGCCCAAATACCGGTTCGGTGGTTAAAAAATTTTCTCCCCAGAAAATAAGTAATTATCACCCCTCCCAGCCCAAAAAGAGTAGACCACAAGCGGACAGCAAATTCCCGGGGACCAAATAAATGGATATTTAATGCGGTAAGCCAGAAATAAAGCGGGGGTTTCTCAAACCATTTCTGATAATTGTAGTGAAGGGTCACCCAATCTTTAAATACCCAGATCTCTCGAGCTACTTCCCCATAGATTGCTTCGTCGGCGTCCCAAAGACTCCCGTCTCCCAGACGAAAAGTAAAAAGAAAAAATGTCAGGAGAATAAGAACCCCTAAACTAAGGGATTCTTTGGGAAGTTTTTTCTTCCTCATGAACTTCCTTTCCCAGATGTAGAGCCAGAAGGAGAATCCCCGGAGGATTCAGGGGAGATAGGTTGATTTTGCGAAAGAACCTCTTTCCAGCTTTCTCCTCTTTTCTGTAAAGCGGCTACTAAAATTTCCCCGAGCAAAATCTTGCTCCCCTCTCCTCGGTCTAAATACTGACTGATTTGCTCCCTTTCAGTATCCTCAAGATATTTCTTAACACTAAGGGAAATTTTCCTTTCCCGGGGATATATTTTAATTACCTTGGCGGTAATTTCATCTCCTACTTTAACCACGTTTTCAGGTTTTTCAATCTTCTCTTCGGAAAGTTGTGAGATGTGGGTAAGTCCTTCTACTCCTTCTTCCAGTTCTACAAAAACACCAAAAGGAGCAAGAGAAGTAACTTTTCCTTTTACTACTTTCCCCGGAGGATATTTTCGGGGGACATTCATCCAAGGATCGGGAGTTAACTGCTTTAGTCCCAGAGAGAGCTTCTGTGCCTTGGGATCAATGCCCAGCACTGCCGCTCGCACGCGTTGACCTTTATGCAGAAAATCTAAAGGCCTTTTGAAACGGGTAGACCAACTAAGATCCGAGACATGAATGAGTCCCTGAATTCCTTCTTTTACCTCCACAAAAGCACCGAAATCAGTAATTCTTTTAACAACTCCCGTGATTCTAGATCCTACCGGATATTTCTTTTCCAGAGCCAACCAGGGATTAGGTTGGATTTGCCGCAAACCCATAAACATTTTGTGTTGGGATTTTTTTATTTCCAGCACCACTGCCTTAACCGTATCTCCTACGGATACTATCTGGGATGGGTGTTTCACCCGACGCGTCCAGGACATCTCCGAAACATGAATCAATCCTTCCACCCCTTCCTCCAGTTCTACAAAAGCACCAAAATCAGTTATATTAACTACTCTCCCAGTAACTACCGATTGCAGAGGGAACTTTTCTTCAATATTACTCCAGGGATCAAGGGTCTTCTGTTTGATTCCCAGGGAAATTTTTTCTTTTTCTTTATTCACACTGAGAACCTTAACCTCCACTTCCTCACCTACCCGGAGTATTTCATAAGGATTTACCCGTCCCCAAGAAATATCGCTAACGTGGAGTAATCCGTCAATTCCTCCCAGATCAATAAAAGCTCCAAAGGGGACTATTTTCTTAACCACTCCTCTTCGAATCTCTCCCTCCTTCAAACTTTCCAGAGTGCTCATTCTCAACCGCTGTCTTTCTTCCTCCAGAACTACTCGTTGAGAAACAACTACCCGGCCCTCTCGAGGATTTACCTCAATTATTTTCAAACGCAGAATATCTCCCAGGATATCGGTCAATTCTGAATATCGGACTCCGGACTGAGAAGCAGGTAAAAATCCTTCCACTCCTCCCAATTTCACAATTACTCCACCCTTTATTAAACGTGTCGCCGTGCCTTCAATCACCGTCTGATTTTGATAAACCTGGCGAACCTTCTCCCAGCTCCGCAATTGCACCGCTTTAATCCAGGAAAGGAGAACTTCTCCCTCCTCTCCTTCTTTTTTTTCAATATAAACTTCAATTTCCTTGCCCACCTGCAAATCTATTTTCTCCCCACTCTCCAGAAATTCCCGGAAAGGAATACGGCCTTCGGATTTAAGTCCCACATCCACGTGAACTTCATCTTTTCCCAGACGCACAACTCTCCCGGAGACAATTTCTCCTTCAGTTAGAATTCTAACGTTTTCTTCATAAAGCCGAGCAAGATTTTCTTCTCCTTGAGCCGGGGGTTGCAATTCTTTGTTATCTTCCATTTAGCTTTACCTCTTCAGTGTTTATAGCCTGAAGTCGATCTACTACTTGAAATAAGGCTTTCGCCGGAGTAGAAGTTCCTCCGGTAAGGCCAATTTTCCTTTTGCCAGCCAGCCAATTAGGCTCAATTTCTTCTGCTGTCTCAATATGGTATGTAGGGACACCTAATAGGCGAGAAATTTCAGCCAGTTTTCTGGTATTAGCACTGTTTTTTCCTCCCACTACCAGCATTAACTCTACTTTCTTTGCCAGAATAGTGGTCTCTTTCTGACGCCAAGTAGTATAAGTGCAGATAGTATTAAAAACTTTTAATTCCTCAACCCGAGGAATGAGCTCATTGATAACTCGTTGAAAATTTCCCAGATCTTGAGTCGTCTGGGCAATAATACCCAGCCGGCGAGTTCGGGGTAATTTTCTAACTTCCTCGGCACCGGAGATTACCATTAATTTCTCCCCGGCATAACCTAGGATTCCCATCACTTCGGGGTGATTATTTTCTCCCACTACCACTATGGAGTATCCTTCATCTCGTAATTGCTGACTCAGTCGTTGAACTCGTTTAACAATGGGACAGGTAGCATCTACTATCTCCAGACCCTTTTCTCTCATCTGCTGAACTATCTCGGGATGGAGTCCGTGAGAACGGATAATTAAGTATCCCGGGGGTTGTATTTCTTCCGGGTGGTGACAGATTTTTATCCCCGCTTTTTCCAGTTCTTCTACCACTTGGGGATTATGAATCAAAGGACCCAAAGTATAAACCAGACCTTTGCTCCTCTTTAAGACTTGAGAAGCTATTTCCAGAGCTCTTTTTACTCCATAACAAAAACCTACCCGCCGGGCAATATGCACATGAATCTCCATTGTCCTTATTATCCTATCCGCTCTTAATAATAATTATGACCTTTTTTATTTTATATCAGAGATAGCTCTTTTTTCTAAATCGGAAAGTGCCTGCCAGATTTCCTGACAAATGCCATCATAAACCTTCCGGTCAGGTGTCTGGCAGTAATAGTGCTCCAGATTCAAGGGGAAACCGAAATAAACTCGTATGCGGGGAAATCGTAACATTTTCTTCCCCGGAAGAAGTATTTTATTAGATCCTACAATATAAGTAGGAACTACTGTTACCCGGGATTGAAAAGCAATTAAAGCAATTCCTGGTCTTAATTTTTGCAATCGCCCGGTTTTGCTCCTGGTTCCTTCCGGGAAAATCATTAGCACCCCTTTCTGATTAAGAATTTCCAGCGACCGGTTAAGTGCATGACGGTCAATAGTTCCCCTCCTTACCGGAAAGGCATTTAGAGTGGTAATTAACCAGCTAAAAATAGGAATTTGAAACAATTCTGCTTTGGCTAAAAAATGCACCTTTCTCCAAAGAGCATTAGCCGGAAATATAGGATCAAACCAGCTCAAATGGTTACAGGCAAGAAGCACCGACCCGCGACGAGGAACATGCTTCACTCCGAAGACTCGAAATCGAAATGCCACTTTCATAAGTATAAAAGCAACAGGTTTTAATATCCAGTACAGCATTCTACTACTATTTATCCGAGAATTTCCTCTCGAATAATTTTAACCACTTCCTCCACACTTTTACCAGTGGTATCCACTACTTTAACACTACTAGCTATTTTTAATCCTCCTAATGGCCGGTAACGATCTTTTTCATCACGAATACGAATTTCATTCCGCAATTCCTCGGGATTTACTATCAGACCTTTACTTTTTAATTCTCGGAACCTTCTTTGGAACCTTTCCTCTTCCGAAGCATCGAGGTAAAATTTAAAATCGGCATCGGGAAAGACTAAAGTAGTAATATCCCTTCCTTCCAGAATCACTCCTCCAGCCTTTCCCAGTTCTCTCTGCCGGGAAACCATAATTTTTCTTACTTCTTCACAATCAGCAATATAGCAAGTTTTATTAGTTACTTCAATAGTTCTCAGCTCTTCAGTTACTTCTTTACCATCCACCAGCACTCGAAGGGAATCGTTACATTTTTGCAGTTGGATATGAGTGCATCGGGCAAGATTAGCTAATTGCTGACAATCATTCAGGTTTACTCTCTCTCGGAGAGCCTTCCAAGTCAAAGCTCGGTACATAGCTCCAGTATCGATATGAAAATAACCTAATTCTTGGGCGAGAATCCTGGCCACCGTGCTCTTTCCTGACCCGGCAGGACCATCAATAGCAATAATAAACTTTCTAATCATGTGCGCCCGTAACAAAGGTTTTCTAAGCTGGAGAAAAAGTCAGGAAAAGAAGTAGCAATAAATTCCGCCTCCTTAATTCTTGTCTCGCCTTTCGCTACCAGTCCCGCAATAGCCAGTGCCATGGCTACTCGATGGTCAGAATAACTTTCGCAGAGTGTTCCCCGAAGCTGATTACCTCCTGAGATTACTAATCCGGTTTCCGTTTCTTCTATCCGGGCACCCATCCTCGTTAATTCTCTGGTCATTGCGGCTAGACGGTCACTTTCTTTTACTCGTAATTCCCCAGCGTCCCGAATTATTGTAGTCCCGGTAGCTCTGGTGGCTGCCACTGCTATTGCGGGAATTTCATCAATTAACCGGGGAATAATCTCTCCTTCCACTACCACTCCGCACAGAGGACTACTTTTAATATGGAGGTCCGCTATCGGTTCTCCCGATTCTTCGCGATAGTTTAAAATCTCTAAATTTGCTCCCATATTCTTTAAAACATCAATAATCCCGGTGCGGGTGGGATTTACTCCTACATTCACAATCGTTAGTTCCGAACCAGGTATAATAGCAGCTGCCACGAGAAAAAACGCCGCCGCCGAGATATCCCCTGGAATCATCACTTTCCTCCCGGTAAGGTGAGGGCGTCCCTTTATAATTACCTTCCCCTTTTCAGCTTTTATATGGCACCCTAAATAAATTAACATTCTCTCGGTATGATCCCGGGAAATTATTGGTTCTGTTACCGAAGTCTCCCCTTGGGCAAAAAGACCGGCTAGCAAAATTGCTGATTTAACTTGGGCACTAGGCATGGGGGAAAAATAATTTAAAGGTCGAAGGTTACCACCGATGATAGAAAGGGGAGGCAGATTCCCTTCCTGTCTTCCGTAAATTCGAGCCCCCATCTGGCAGAGGGGCTCTACAATGCGCCTCATGGGACGCTTTCGCAGGGATGAATCACCAGTTATTACCGAATAAAATGGTTGCCCCGCTAATACTCCCGCTGTCAATCGCAAACCGGTACCCGAATTACCGAAATCAAGTACTTCTTGAGGTTCCTGCAGACCGTCCAGCCCTACCCCATCAATCACCAAGAGATCGTCTTGCATTTCCATCTTTACTCCTAGATTAACAAAGGCTTGCACGATGCGTAAACAGTCTTCGCTTCTAAGGAAACGATGGACCTCGGTTTTACCACGAGCAAGAGAACCAATGATTACTGCTCGATGAGAAATAGATTTATCTCCGGGTGGGAAAAAGATTCCTTTTAACTTTGAAACCGGCCTGATTACAAATTCCGCCATTTTGAAAGGACAATAAAATTATTCTCGGAATATTCGATCCCGAGTAGTTTTTGCCCGGATTAGTGTCTGCAATAAATTTTCACCATCGCCCTGTTCAAGAATCTTCTCCAATTGATCCCAGCGGCAGTGAAACCTTTTCATCATTTCCAGTATTTTATCCCGGTTGGAAAGGAAAATTTCCTGCCACATATAAGGTAATCCGGAAGCAATCCGGGTAGTATCCCGAAATCCTCCTGCAGCCAGAGAAAATAAATCCGGTTCGCTGACTCCTATCTCTTCCGATAAATTAACCAGCGAAACCGCCAATAGATGAGGCAAATGGCTAATAGCGGCTACTAAGTAATCGTGTTTATCTACTGACATTAATAGCGTCCTGGCTCCCACACCCTCCCAGAGGGAGCGAACTGATTGAAGAGCCGGAGGGAAAGTACGGTGAGTAGGAGTAAGAACACAGGTAGCTCCTTGAAAAAGTTGGGAGGAAGCCATTTCTACTCCCCTTTTTTCCGAACCGGCCATAGGATGAGCTCCTACGAAATACCCGCGGGGGGAGAAAATTTGTTCTAATTCTTCCACCACCGGCAGCTTTACACTTCCCACATCACTAATAATACAATCGGAGGCTATGAAAGGTAACATCCGTCGAGCAATATCCTTCATTACTCCAATGGGAGTCGCCAGAATTGCCATCTTGGCTTCGGGCAGTCCCCGCGAAAGTTCAGTAGTGGTCCAGTCCACCGCTCCCTTCTCTCGGGCTTTCCGTAGAGATTCTTCCCGGTAACCAATTCCGATCACTTCGGCTGCCAATTCCCGTTCCTTTACCGCTAACCCCAGAGAACCTCCAATCAGACCCACTCCGATAATAGCCAATTTTTCCACAACTTTTCCTGGAGACACTTTTTCTTTTCCGTATTTAAAGGGTTCTACCTACCGCCTGGGCTATGAGACGTACCTCTTCCATCAGGCGATCAAATTTGGAAGGTAATAGAGATTGATCCCCATCAGAAAGCGCATCCTCCGGAAATGGATGAACCTCAATCAGCAACCCATCCGCTCCTGCAGCAATAGCTGCTCGGGCCATAGGAATAACTAGGCGCCACTTCCCGGTGGCGTGACAGGGGTCCACAATCACTGGAAGATGACTTTCCTGCTTCACTACCGGCACCGCACTTAAATCGAGTGTATTACGAGTAGCATCTTCGAAGGTACGAATCCCTCTTTCGCAGAGAATTACATTTTCATTGCCCTCAGAGACGATATATTCGGCCGACATCAGAAATTCTTTTATGGTAGACATCATTCCCCGTTTAAGCACTACCGGCTTCCGGCTTTTACCCACTTCTCGGAGGAGATCAAAGTTGGCCATACTGCGGGTCCCAATCTGCAAAATATCAGCATAATGGGATACCAGATCCACTTGGCGGGTATCCCTAACTTCGGTTACTACCGGTAACCCTGTTTTTTCTCGCGCCAGAGCCAGTAATTTTAACCCTTCTTCTCCCAGTCCTTGAAAACTGTAAGGATTAGTTCGGGGTTTAAAAGCTCCTCCCCGAAGAATGTGAGCTCCCGCCCTTTTAACCGCTTCTGCAGTCATCATTAGCATTTCCTGGTTTTCCACTGCGCACGGACCAGCCATCACAGTAATACAATTCCCTCCGATAACCACATTACCGGCTTTCACCAAGCTATTTTCCGGCTTAAATTCCCGGCTGACCAATTTATAGGGTTTAAGAACCGGGAGCACCTTTTCTACTCCGGGAATTGTTTCTAAGGGAAGAGCCCGCAGAATAGTCTCATCGCCGATAGCTCCGATAATAGTGCGTTCCACCCCCCGAGAAATATGGGCTCGCAGTCCCAGACTTTCCAGTTTTCTCACGATGTGTTCTACTTCTTGCGGGGTAGCTTCCGGCTTTAATACAATAATCATGGTCTTTCCTTTTTCAAATTAGAATTTTCTTTAAAGCTGAAAATAGCCGCTGATTATGCTCCTCGGTGCCGATAGTAATACGCACAAAATTGGCCGGTAGGTTAAATCCGGTCATGGGCCGGAGAATTATTCCTTCGTAGAGCAACCTCTGACATATTTCCGAAGCCTCACGTCCAAAATCCACCAGTACAAAATTGGCTTGGGAAGGCACATAGGAGAGGCCCAATTTCTCAAAAGCCTGGTAGAGAAATCTTTTACCGAGACGGTTTACCTCTTGACTTTTCCGCACGTGCTCCTCATCGTCCAGACCGGCCAGAGCAGCTTCCTGAGCCAAAGCATTAACGTTAAATGGTTGCCGTATCTTATCCAGTAGCTCTACCATCTCTTCCCTGGCAATTCCGTAACCAATACGCAAACCCGCCAGACCATAAACCTTGGAAAAAGTGCGCAGAACGATTACATTCCTACTCTGCAGTATATAATCCAGGGTAAGCGGAAAATCTTCTCGTTCTACATATTCATAATAAGCCTCGTCGAACACTACCATTATATCTTCAGGTATTTTTCCCATAAAATCTTTTACTTCATCGTGAGAAACCATAGTCCCAGTGGGATTATTGGGATTACAGATAAAAACCAATTTGGTGCGGGGGGTAACAGCATTGGCCATCGCTGGTAAATCATGAGTGAAATTACGCAATCCTATCATTACCGGGACTCCATCCATGATCTTTACCACCATTCGGTAGACCACAAAAGATGGTTCGGCAATTATTGCTTCTTCACCAGGATTGAGAAAAGCTCTTACCATAAGTTCAATAATTTCATTAGTGCCATTACCAATAATAAATTGGGAGGGTTTCAATCCCCAAAGACGGGAAAGTTTTTCTTTAAGGTAATAACCGCTGCCATCCGGATAATAGTGAATATTAAGGAGGTAACGAGAAATAGCTTCCAGCGCTCGGGGAGAAGGTCCCAGGGGGTTTTCGTTGGAAGCCATTTTCACCGCTCCCGTAATGCCAACTTCCCTTTCCACCTCCGGAATAGGCTTTCCACCTTTATAAGGACGCAAGTCTAGTATGCAGGATCTTGCCAGTTCCTGCAAATTCTTTCCCATATTTTCATTCCTTTCAGAATAGGTGGGATAATTATAACACAGGAAAGATTTCAGGACAAGTGTGGATTAGTAGGGGAGGCTAACGAAAAAAAGTAAGCCCGAGTTAAGAACTCGGGCTTACTAATAAATATTTTCTATAAAACTATTTAGGAGGGTAAATCAGGGACCCAGCACTACATAGTAATATCCCCGCCCCCGACGAATCCGCAATACTACATCTTCATCCGGGTTCACTCGGCGAACTGAAGAGATAAATTCCTCCAGATTGCTGATGCGGATCCTATTGACCTGCAAAATGATATCACCTTCTCGTAATCCGGCACTCTTAGCTGAACTATTGGGTTCCACTCCGGTAATTACCACCCCTTCGGAGATTTGAAGGGAATACCGTTTTACCAGATCGGGAGTGATGCGGGAAACAGTAATTCCTCTCCACGGAGCCCGGAGTCCGGGAGCTTCACCCTCAGCAAGAATATCTTCGGCAGGTCGTTCTCCAATAGCTGCTTCCAGAATAATGTCTTTTTTATCACGCAAAAGGGAAATTTTTACTTTAGTGCCCGGCTCCATTGCCGCCACCATAATCATCAAGTCATTGGCGGATTTAATCGGTCGACCATCGATCGCCCGAACAACATCTCCTTCCCGGATTCCAATTTTTTCTGCCGGACTACTGGGAATAACTCCCGCTATCAGCACCCCTTCCCGGTCAGGAAGCTCCAACTCTTTCTGTAACCGTTCATCAATATCTTGGGGATATACACCTAACCAGCCCCGTACCACCTTACCTTGCTTAATCAGGCTCTTGAAAACATTTTTGGCGAGATTGATAGGAATAGCAAAACCGATACCTTGACCCATAGGATTAATAGCGGCATTCACTCCGATAACTTCTCCTCGGATATTGCACAATGGACCACCACTATTCCCGAAATTAATAGAAGCATCAGTCTGAATAAAATCTTGATAAATCGGTCCTTCAGAAGGTCCGCCAAATGCCAGCCCTGACCGACCAATAGCACTGATGATTCCTACCGTCACGGTGTGATCTAATCCGAAAGGATTACCGATAGCGATTGCCCATTGACCAACCCTGAGCTTACTGGAATCACCCAAAGTGACCACCGGCAAATCTCGAGCTTTCTCCACTTTAAGAACCGCTAGATCGGTAGCGGAGTCCTGGCCTACAACGGTAGCAGAAAAACTACGTCCATCAAGCAACTTTACCGTAATCTTCTGAGCATTCTGAACCACGTGATTATTGGTAATTATATATCCATCGGAATCCACGATAAATCCTGAACCTTGGCCAGCAATTCTCCGTTGATACTCCCGAGGAATTTCCCCGAAAAAGCGCCGCAGAAAGTCCTCAAAGAACGGATCTTCAAAGGGAAGATATCTTTCCTGGGCGGTAGATTCCACATTTATGTGTACTACCGAAGGTCGCACCTTTTCCGCTACCGTAATGAAAGCTTGCTCGGTTAAGGCTAACTGACCGATTTCTTCACCGGAAACATTTATCTTTACTCCCTCTTTAACAACTTCCTGGGCGGGTATGAAATGGGGGAGACGAAAGACGCTCGCTAAGAAAACACCCAGACCCAAACTTATTAATGCTACCAAAACCAGAGAAACCTTAAAAAATCGTCGCATATTTATTTTTCCTCCTGTTGAAAATCATTGATAACTTTATCCTCTCCGCTCTTCCAGCGGTAATTGCCTACCATCGAATATTGAGGGCCCCTTGAAACTTCAGGATACAAGAACAGTCTCTCCATTTTCTATATACGGCTTTAACATTTCTCTTAATATTTTGCGAGCCCTATAAACACGCGACTTTACCGTTCCCAGAGGACATTTTAGAATTTTCCCTACCTGCTGATAAGGAAGTCCTTCAATATCTACCAGGATAATTGCCCGTCGCTGGGAAGAAGGAAGGGAATTTATCGCCGCCTGCATACAAATATTTAACTCTTCTCTTTCCAGAAGTTTTTCCGGATTCTGAGTAAAATCCGGAATATTGATTTGCCGATTTCCCTCTTTGTATTCTCGTTCAATCTCCAGGGATTCTATTTTCATATGCCGACGTTTACGTAATTTGTCAATATAAGAATTAAGCATTATCCGATAGATCCAGTTTTCAAAAGGTAGCGAAGGCTGGTACCTCTTAAAAGCGCAAAACACTTTTACCAGTGTTTCTTGCGCCAAGTCTTTGGCTTCCGTTGAATTACCGGTTAAACGATAGGCTAGATTATAAATCTGGCGATTATATTTCCTCACCAGTTCCTCGAAAAATACAAATCTCTCTGATGGATTTAGCCAGCAAGTGTTTTCTTTCATATCATTCCTACCTTCCCACTAAATTTACGAATTAAATGTTGATAAAGTTCCCGAAAAATTAGAATTATTCTCCCCCATTATTCTACCGAAACTTCCGCTTGAGCTGCAAAAATTCTTGATAATCAGCAGTAAAAGCATGAGACCCATCATTACGAGAAACAAAATACAAATAATTCACCTCCACTGGATAAATTGCTGCTTCTAATGCTTGCTGACCAGGATTGGAAATCGGTCCCGGGGGCAATCCCCGATGAAGATAAGTATTATAAGGAGATTTAATCTCTAAATCTTTTTCAAAAAGTTGTTCTTTATTCTCACCCAGGGCATAAATAACAGTGGCGCAGGACTCCAGTAGCATGTGTTGCCGGAGGCGGTTGTGAAACACAGCGGAAATTAGTGGCTTTTCCGGCGGCAATTTCGCTTCTTTTTCAATTATTGATGCCAGGATGACTGCCTGGTGAACAGACAACCCTATCTCTCGTATTCTTCCTTGATAAGGTCGTAATACTTCCCAAAATCGAGCAATCATCAATCGGATGATTCTCTCCTCATCCATATCTAAAGTGAAATAGTAGGTATCGGGAAACAAGTATCCTTCCAGACTAGAAGCAGGAATTCCCAGTTCTTGGCATAAATTTTTATTATCTACCAGTTTTAAAAACCTATCCTGGTCAACGTATCCCTCTCGGGCAAGGAGAGAAGCAATTTGAGTGGCGGAATATCCTTCAGGCAAGGTCAAGGGATAAATAACAATCTCCCCTTTAACCAGTTTGTCCAGGATGGTAGACATGCTCATTCGGCGATTCAATAAGTAATCACCGGCTTTTAATTTATCCTCTCCCCCTTTTATTTTCGTCCACAATTGAAATAGAAATGGACTGTTAATCAAATCCTTTTCGTAAAGCAATTGTGCTATCTGTTTGGTATTAGCTCCCCGGGGAATAGACACCAGCACAGGAGAAGGGGATATTAAAAATTGTTTCAGCCAGAAAAAGAAAAAAAATCCCAACAAAATTCCTCCCCCTATTCCCCATTTAATTGCCGGAAAAGATAATTTTTTCTTCATCAATCACTTATTGTCTTAATTCGGGTTCAAAATGCTCGGCGTCCGAACTTTTCCTTCTTCTCCAGTCTAGATATCCTTGCAAAATAATTACTGCTGCTAACTTATCAATAACTTTTTTGCGTCCTTTTCGACTCACATCCGCTTCCAGGAGCACCCGTTCAGCAGCCACGGTACTTAATCTTTCATCCCAGGTGACTACGGGAAGATTTAGTCGCTGACGTAATTGGTCCACAAACAACATCACTTTCTGCCCCTGGGCTCCCGTACTGCCATTTAAATGCCGGGGTAATCCCACCACCACTTCCTCTACCTGACAACGTTTTATTATTTCTTTTATGCGCAAAAAATCTTTTTCCCAATTTTTCCGCGTGATAGTGTTCAATCCCTGAGCAGACCAGGCATAATCATCGCTCACCGCCAGCCCTATATAATGTTCTCCCAAATCTATGGCCAATATTTTCATTTTCTAATTCTTCATTTAGGAGGTCCCGATGCCGCAGCCGGGGATTCCGGAGAAGTAGGTGCCCGCCGGAACCAAGGCCGGTTAGTCCCAAATTTGGTAACCAGCACCGAACCCAATCCGAATAAACTGGCGATTGAGAATAAAGTTATACCCAGAAAAGGAACAAACCGCACTAATGATAAGACTACTGCACCTAACAAAGTAACTATCACCATGGTAGACTTCAGCATTCTTTCCCCGATAAGAAAAGAAACCGCCGCAAAACCCATACAACCGGCCACCATGAGGAAAAATCCGATCGCTAATGCCAAAGGGATGCCCACAATAGTCAGAGCTACCAGGACCAGGACCACGGGAGCTCCTATTACGGTAATTAAACCGGTCACGCCAGTTTTAACCCAATCCTTGAGTATCATCCCCCCTACTACATCTACCTGCTGGGGCCATAAGGCAACTACTATCAGGCTAATAATAATCATTCCGGAAGCGGTTAGAATTTTCATAATTAATGTAAGCCCGAAAAGAGTGCCAACCATTCCCTCACCCACGAAGGGGAAAAAGCGACTCCATCTCCGGAAAAGTCGACCTCCAACTTCGGTTACTGAACCTTCTACGATCGCCCCCGGTGCTCTTCTGACTGTCCCACCCACCGCTACCACTTCACCGTCAATCTGAGCAGTGGACTCCAGAAAGACATCTCCGCCAATAGCGGTAACATCTCCACTAACAATTCCCGCTACCCTTACCGATCCTCCGATAGCCACCACATCTCCCTTAATTATCTCATCTGCTTCCACTACAATGTCAGCACCCACCCGGACAATACTTTTTTCTCTAACGGTAGTTTGAGCTATCGCCGGTAAGATCAGTCCCCCCAAAAAAAATACGGTAAGAAGAAAAATAATTATTTTCCAGCAAATTCTCCTCTCATTTTTCATTAGCTCCACCTCCGGAATATTTTTTAATCAATTATAACATAATTCTAAAAATCCCCTAACGCTGGATACGGATATCGGGACCAATGATCAATTTTTCCACTTCTTCTCGAGTCACCAGGGCATAATCACCGGGAATGGTAAGTTTAAGGGCGGTCATAGCTGCTCCGTAATTCATCCCCTTCTGCACCCCTTCCGTTAAATAGCCGTATATGAAACCGGCGGCAAATGCATCACCAGCTCCCAGGCGATCCACAATATGAGGAACCAGAACTTGTTCATTTCGGTATATTTCTCCTTTATCCCCCAGCGCTATATTCCCGTCCAGTATGACTAATTGAAAACGGAATCTTTCTTTCAATACCCTAACTAACTCTTCCTTATCTCCGGAAATGTCAAAAATAGTCTGCACATCTTCGGTACTGGAAAGCAATATATTCACCTGAGGCAGAAGTTCTTCCATACAGTGACGGGCTTCTTCGGGAGACCAGAGTTTCCGCCGGTAGTTAATATCAAAACAAGTTATTACCTCCACCTTTCGGGCTTCCTGCAAACTGCGATTTACTACCTGGCGACAACTATTACTGAGAGCAGGGGTAATACCTGTGAGATGAAGAAGGCGAGACTGCTGGATATATTCCCAATTTATATCCTCTGGCTGTAATTTGCTAGCTGCCGAGTCGCGGCGATCATAATATACCTGAATAGCTCGAGGATTTACACCAAATTCTACGAAATATATTCCCACACGACCTTCGGGAACCCAAACCACCTGGGAAACATCAACTCCGTTTCTCTGACCCTGCTGAGCAATAATTCTTCCCAGAGGATTATCCACCAGTTTGGATATCCAGCCTGACTTCATTCCCAGACGAGCAAGCCCCACGGCTACATTTAACTCCGCCCCTCCCACATATAGCTCCAGTTCGGTGGCTTGCTCCAGACGAAGGTTGTCTTTTGGAGATAGCCGAATCATGGCTTCTCCCAGAGTTACAACGTCAACCATTTTCACTTTTCACCTCGAGAATATTTTCAAATTTTTTATACCATTTTATTCCTGATTTATCCCTGAAGGGAGATAACCTACTCCTTGATTTCTCCAAGCTCCCGACGGGTTTGCTTCACTACCTCCACCAGTCGACCGGCTCTCTCAGTTAAAACATCAAACCGGCCTTCCTTTACCGTTTTCCGATCCACTAACTGACCCCCTACACCTACCGCCACTGCACCTGCCCGAATGAATTCCCCGGCATTATCTATACTCACCCCTCCGGTAGGCATAAGGGGAATCTGAGGAAGCGGACCTTTTAGATCGCGGAAATACTGAGGGCCCAGGGTGGTGGCGGGGAATACTTTAATAATATCGCCCCCCATCTCCCAGGCCTGTAAGATTTCCGTAGGAGTCATGGCCCCAGGAATCACAAGCTTCCCGTAACGTCGGGAGACTTCGATGACTCCGCGACTTACAGTGGGACTTACCACAAATTCAGCTCCCGCCAGGATTGCCATGCGTGCAGTTTCTCCATCCAGCACAGTGCCAACGCCCAGCAAAATATCTTCTACCCCCTGTCTTATCACTTCTCCAATAGCTTCCAACGCTCCGGGAGTAGTCATGGTGATTTCTACTGCTTTTACCCCACCACGATGGACAGCTTTTACAATTTTCAGTAACTCTACCGGGCTATCAACCCGGACAATAGCTATTACTCCTGATTCGCGGATTAAATTAAAACTTCTAACCTGATTACCCACTTTTCTTCCCTCCTGAAAAATTTCTATTTTCGACCATTACCTTTATCCCTCCAGCAACGCTAAAGTAGGCAGCAGAGAAGGAGATAAATTAACCGGAAGTAAAAAAGACTTCACCCGGAAAGGATTTTCTGGATCTTGGAAAAGGACAATATATTTAAGCCATTCCCGATCGTTCCGCTGCGGAAAATCTTCCCGATAATGAGTTCCTCGGCTTTCCTCACGTTGTAGAGCGCTCTCTACGATTAGCAATCCCACCGTTAATAAATTACGAAAATTAAGATAAAATTCTATTTCTTTTTCAGAATATTGATCAAGAAATTCCTGCCAGGAATAAATTTTCTCCTGAAGGGTTTTTAAGCCGGAAGCAGTGCGAACAATTCCTGCGTTTTTCCACATCAACCAGCGAAATTCCTCCTCTTTTTGGTGAATATCTGGTAAAGGTCTTCCACTTCCCAAAATAAGTTTTCGGTATTCTTCCTCCAATTTCCTTTCTACTTCGGAGGTAGAAATTTTTTCTCCTATCCGATAAGCATAAATTGCTGCTTCTTCCCCAACAATCTTACCATAAACCTGGCTATCTGCCAGAGCATTTCCTCCGGGACGATCCGCTCCATGCTGTCCTCCGGCTACTTCCCCCGCGGCGAAAAGACCCGGTAAACTAGTCTTTCCCTGCTCATTGATCAGAATTCCCCCATTAAAATGCTGAATTGCGGGAGCAAATTCCAGTTTTTGCCAACGGATATCAATCCCCTTACTCAGTAAATATTGGAAGGGAACCGCCGCTTGAGCAACAATTTCCTCCGGTGGATTATGGGAAAGGTCCATATATACACCGCCATGAACAGTCCCCCGCCCTGCCACAATCTCCCGGAATAATGCTATATCAACCCATTTAGATTCGTTGCGAACGGTAAAGGGATAGGAAACTCCTTTTAAATAAATAGCTTTTGACATATCTACTTCTTCGGGGATGTAGTGATAGATAAACTCCTGCCCTTTTCCATTGAGTAATCGGGGACTCAGTCGCCAGAAAACTCCGGAGAGAGCAAATTTGAAAGGAAAAATCAGAGAGGGGCCGATCTGGAGAAATTCCATGTTTACCAATCGGACTCCAGCACGAAAAGCCATGGCGTAACCATCCCCTGCCATCCCGGCAGGGAAGGCATGATGAAAGAAAACCTCTCCCCCTCCCCCGGTAGCTAAAACCACGCTCCTGGCTAGAAAAAGCATTGGCTGCAAGGCGGAAAGAACAATTCCCCAAGCCCCTATCACTTTTCGAGGAGTAATTCTTCCGCTTTCTAAAATAGGCCCGTTTTTCATATTTCCTTTCCATATTTCTTTCGCTTCTTCGTCTTCTTGAACTAATAAATCTACTATCCTTACTCCATCTATGAACTGAATCCCCTGCCTTTCGGCCTCCTTTAATAAAACTTCCACTATCATCTTCCCCGTTTCCGCTCCTCGGCCGCAGGCTCGAGGATATTTAGCTCCGTCGCTGAGTATTTGCTGGAACTTACCTTCCGAGGTCTTTTGGAATCGGGTTCCCCAGCTTTCCAATTCTTGTAAACGTTCGGGTGCCTCATAAGCAATCCGCCGACTGACCTCGGGAAAACAAAGGAGACCGCCTTTTACTAGAATATCCTGCCAGTGTTGGTAAGGATTGTCCTCCGGCGCAATATGGCCCAGAGCAGCAGCAAAGGCCATCCAATCAGAGGCTGCTTGGAAAGTAGTACTATCAATTCCTCTTTCCCCCTTGCTTACCACTACTACTTTCAATCCTGCTTTCCGGGCTTCGATAGCGGCCCGCAAACCTGCTCCTCCACTTCCAATCACCAAAATGTCAGTCAGCATTTTTTCCACTTCTCCTTCCCCCAGAACACATGTTTAATGAAATAGAAATTATTTTCTGAATACTAAAAAATCAGAGTAGATTGGTTTTTTGCAACAGTTATTCCTACTAACCTCAGAAAGAAGCGGGCAATGTCTGCAGATACTCTTTTATTTTATGGGCATGATAGGGTAAAGCAGTTAGAGAATCCTCCAGTTCCGGGTGCCAAGCCTTTTCCCATTCCACACAGAGATATCCCTGGTAGTCACTTTCGCTGAGCAATTTTAAAATTTTTCTGAAGGGAACTTCTCCTTCCCCCAGGCGCACTAACGGCCAGGGCTCCCGCAACTCTCCTTTCCTTCCGTCTTTGACATGAAGATAGCGGAGATAATCTTTGATCCGGGAAAAAGTTTCCTCCACTAATTCACCAAAACGCAGGGGATGAAGGATATCCCATAGGACACCCAAGCGCTCATGCCGGGCTCTTTTCATAACTTCCACTATAAAAGAAGTATCACTGAAGTCATCGTGGGTTTCCAAAATAATAGTAACCTCTCTGGTGGAGGCATAATCAGCCGCCGTGGTCAAACTTTCCGCCATATAGTTAAAACAAGCCTCGGGTTTAATTCCGGAAGGCATTTCCCCACCAAAAGTCCGGACAAAGAAAGTCCCCAGATCTGCTGCCAGATCTACATAGCGTTTCAAATCCTCCTCATTTCTTTGCCTCTCCTCAGCATCGGGAGAGGTAAAGCGAGTGTAAGCAGTAACACAAGGAATTTCTAGATGATAAGACCGGAATAGAGATACCACTTGCTGTCTTTCCTGAGATGTAAACTCAGGAGAGATATGCTGTCGGTTCATACCCCGTAATTCCACTCCCTGATAGCCAAATTGAACTGCTCTTGCCGCTACTTCTTCCAGCGACCAGTTAATACAAGCCAGAGAACTAAAAGCCAGTTTCATTTTCTATCCTATACTTTTCACTCATACTTATTTATTAAGCTAATGGCTTTCTGGGGACAGAGTTCGGAACAGAGACCGCAACCATCGCATAATTCTATGCGAACAGAATAAACTTTGTGCCTACCGCATCCTTCCGCACTGCTTTCCGGAAGGAAATGGATCGCTCGGCAAAAACAAACTTGCTGACAAATACCACACCCATTACATTGATTAGAATCGATGACGGCTGCCACCAGATGGCGACGATCTACTTCTTCCAAACCAAGAATCCGGTTGGCGGCCTTTCCTCGAAATTCGTCAACCCGTGAGTAACCTTTTCTCTCCATAAAATTAATCAGCCCTTCTCGTAGTCGATTTATAATCTGATAGCCCTCTAAAATAACCGCCGAACAAACCTGTACCGTAGTGGCTCCGGCCAGCAAATATTTTACCACGTCCTCCCCAGTAGTTACACCTCCGCTACCACTGAGGGGAATCTTTAATACGGGAAAGAAGGCAGAAATCCAGCGTAAGGAATAGTGAATGGACCAGGGACCTCCATGTCCAGCATATCCTCCGTGCATAATCGGCTTTTGGGACTCAATGTCAATATCCAGTCCGGTGAAACGATTAAAAACTACTAAAGCATCCGCTCCTACTTCTTCAAGATTTTTGGCCACTGCCAGGGGATTGGTAGCTTGAGGAGTCATTTTGGGAATAACCGGAATTTTAACCTGATTTTTGACTCTTTGGGTAGTAACAACCATTTCCTGATTAACATCCTGCTCCGACATAACTAGTGGACCATGAGGACAGGAAAGATTAAGTTCTAACGCATCGGCACCGGCTTCTTCCACTAATCGGGAATAGGAAACCCATCCTTCCGGAGTTATACAGTTTATGCTGGCAATTACCGGAATTTCTAGTTCTCTTTTTGCTCGATTGATCTCCTGGGCATATCTTTCCGGCCCGTATTCACTGGCCTGTTCGTAAGAATAAAGAATAAAACTGGATAAACCGTTAAGACGTTGCCGTAAAATTTTGAAACGGGGAGAAGGATTGATTCGGGCGATTTCCTTTTCAAAAAGGGATTTGACTACTACCGCACCTGCTCCGTACTCCTGGGCCCTTTTCATCCTTTCCACGGTGGCGGTTATGCCAGCAGGAGCTACAATAATGGGATTACTAAGTTTTAATCCCGCGTAATTTACCCTTACATCTATCATCTAAGTCTTACTTCCTGATTGAGAGCTGAAAATAGAAAGTATCGCCTGATAAGCCTGACTGGCTAAAGGAGGACACCCGGGCACTTGCTTCCCCATCTTCCGATATTTATAAGTGCAGTTGCCAAAAAGAAGCGCCTGGGAAGTAGGTACTACCGGTATTTTTTCTTGAGGACCAACAACGATGGTCAGATTCTTCCAATCCCGAAATTCGGGATGCTTGCTAAGGGTAGCTATACCCCCTGCCAGAGCACGCTTGCAAGGAGCACAGGCATTACCGTCAAGAAAATAAAATTTCTCCCGAAAATTTTCATAATCAAGAGCTGGAGGAAGAAATTTAATCCTGGTAAGAACCTTCTCCAGGGGAACTCCTTTTAGTTCTATTTCTTCTCTTTTTAAAGGCCCTAATCCTCTTTCCTCCGCTTCTTTCAGATGCTCCACCTCGGAGGGAGAAAATCCCAAAATAGTGGCTGCTATGGCATCTACCGCTACCACATTATCTCCTGCCAGAATGAAATTGGAGAGTATTGACTCTCCCTCGGTAGGAAAATTCCCCTGCACACTATAAATGGCATCACTAATTATTAAATGGCTGGAACGATAGACATTTAAATCCACAATACTGCTTTCTAAACCACAAAGGTGGGCATAGAGAGGTATTTCCCCGGGTAGAATACCCATCAAGTTTTTCATGGCATTGGATATCAGAGTTAAAGCGTGAGTTCTTAATCCGGGAACATTTACAAAAACATCACATTCCTCTACCAGACGCGGTATAGCTATTGGAATCCTCAATGCTCGGGCATTCTCCAGCCTTAAATGATTATGCGGTAAGTCATCGAAACTTACCACTTCGGCATATTCTTTTATCTCCGGAAATTCCTCGAAATTAAGATAGATGTTCTTTGTCCTTTCCCCTACGGTTACTTTTGCACCTCGCTGTTTAAACATTTTGGCCAAAATAATTACCAGACGAGGATCGGTAATCTTTCCAGAAGTGAATTTTTCCTGGATAAACATGTTGACTTTAATCAGAACCCGGTCTCCTCTCTTTACGAACCGGTCAATGCCACCCAACAGAGAAATTGCCTCTTCTACTGCGGTTTCTATTTCTTTAACTTCTACCAAGCTTACCCGGACCATTTCCTTCTTCCCGATTTTAAATCCGTTATTTCCCTCTTTACACTGTTCGCTGGTTGATGAAGACTCTTTTTACTGCTTTAGCCTTTAAGAGCGCCGAGAGTAATCCCTCGAACAAATTGCTTCTGCATGATTAGGAAAATGGTCACTACCGGAACCACCGCCAAGAAAGCGCCTGCCATAACCGGACCGTATTCCAAACCGTAGGTAGTGCTAAGGTTGGCCAGTCCTAACGGGAGAGTGAATTTTGTTTCCGACTTAATAATGATTAAGGGCCAGAGAAAATTGTTCCAGGATCCCATAAAAAGAAAGATGGTAATGGCTCCGATGGCGGGTTTAATAAGAGGGAGAACAAGCCGGTAGTAAAGACCAAATTCTGAACAGCCATCAATTCTGCCAGAATCAAGCAATTCCAGAGGAACGTTTCCCGCAATATACTGCCGCATGAAAAACATACCGAAAACGCTTACTACTCCGGGAACAATAAGTCCCGCATAATGATCCACCCATCCGAACCAAACCATAAGAATGAAGAGAGGCACCAGTCGGACATAAAAAGGAATCATCATAGTAGCCATGAGAGCTATAAAAATTGCTGACTTCAATGGAAAATCGTACTTGGCGAAAGCGTAACCCGCCAGGGAGGAAAAAAGAAGGCCCAGTGATACCTGTGAGACTCCCACCACAATACTATTTAAATAACAACGGAAAAAAGGAATGATTTCCAGTAAACGCTGGAAATTTTCTCCCGTCGATTGACTGGGTAAAAAACTACGAGAAAAAATTTCCGCCTCCGGTTTAAAAGCGGTTATAACCATCCAGATAAAAGGAATTAAAAAAATCAGAGCGATAGGAAAGAGGAGAAGGGCAAAAATATAAGGCATTAAAATCTTTAAATTGTTTGTGGAAAAATTTCCCCTCAACGATTTATCGGCCATCTATCAGGCAACCTCTCTTCTAAAAAGACCAAAAAATTTCATCTGCCCCAGGGAAATTATAAAAATAATCAAAAAAAGCAAGTAGGCAATAGAGCATCCATAACCGAATCGAAAGAAGCTAAAAGCATTCTGATAAAGGTAAAGATTAATAGTAGTGCTAGCTCCTGCCGGACCTCCCTGAGTGAGAAGATAAGGAATTTCAAACACCTGCAGGGCTCCAATCATGTGAGTAATGAAGACAAATGCCAGAACCGGTCTCAGACAGGGAAATGTAATGTAGCGAAAGAGCTGCCATTTTTTAGCTCCATCGATAGCGGCAGCTTCGTAAAGTTCCGGCGGAATTCCTTGTAACCCGGCCAAAAAATAAATCATATTGTAACCGGCAAATCTCCAAACCCCCACCAGAATAATGGACCACATCACCAGATTCATATCCTGAAGCCAATTCACTGGAGAAAGCCCTGCTTTCTCCAGTAACATGTTAAAAAGTCCATAACGGTAATCCAGAATAGTGGTAAAAATAATACTGACGGCGGGAGCAGAAGTAATTACCGGTAAAAAAGCCGACGTGCGGAAGAAAGAACGTAGTTTAAGGACCATAGAATTGACCACCAGAGCCAAAAGTAAGGCCGCGGGAATCTGTAATAAAGTAGTGCCAATTACATAATGAACGGTATTGCGGAGAGACTGATAGAAATTGGCATCGCTGAAAAGACGGGAATAATTCCCCAAACCAATAAAATTAGCTTTCCCTAAACCAATCATATCTAAAAAACTGATGGAGAGAGAGTGGAAAATAGGCCAGATATCGAAAACCATGAAGAAAACAATAAAAGGAAGGATAAAAAGGTAAGGATAAATTAAATTACGTCGCCAGTACTTTTTCCCCATTCTTCTATTCCTGTTTAGAATAAATTTCAGAGGGAGATAGAAAAAATAACCTCCCTCTGAGATTTATTAGCAAAATCACTTCATAATTTTACGCACCTTTTCTGCTGCTTCTTTCAAAGCTTCCTCCGGAGTTTTCTTCATAGCCACCGCGTGTCCCACTGCCTCAGCCCAATAAGTTGCAGCTTCTGGCCAATAAATTGACATATAGTACACCGGCACTTCTAAAGCCAGTTTGGCCATCAATTCTCCAAAAGTTTGATTAGTAAAATAGGGATCCGGAACTCTTAACCCCGGAGATTCAATTATTTCTTTAAGGGGAGGAAGTTGATAAGCGGCCAGCCAGCGAATAACACCGTTTTCTTTCTCCAGGAAAGCAAATTTCATAAATTCCCAGGCCGCTTCCGGATATTTGCAAGCTTTAGTAATGGCGAAAGCACTTCCACCCCACGTGGCAGTTCTCACATTATAGCCGGGCCAAACTGGTAGAGGAATAGCTCCCCATTTGCCAGCACTCTTGGGAGTATATTTTTTAATGTAACCCAGATGCCAATCAGGACCCATGGCCGCAGCTACTTTACCCTCGTCAATGGCGCTGTAAAAAGCAGCTCCTGCGGGGGAAGGGGCGGCAATTTTATACTTGTTCAACATATCTACATAAAACTGAAGGGTACGAATATTAATATCATTGTCCAGCGTAACTTCTCCTTTCTCATTAAATGCCCAGCTTCCTTGCTGCAAAACCATCATCATCAAATAGCCGAAATCAGCTCCTGGTATAAAGATGGCATGGCGATCGGGTCGGGTGAGCTTTTTCCCAACTTCCAGAAAATCCTCCCAATTGGCCAATAGTTTTTCTACTTCGGCCGGTTCGGAGGGAAGGCCAGCTTCGGAAAAGAAATCTCTCCGGTAAATTAAAGCTGCCGGATGAACATCATTAGGAATAGCCCAGACTCTTCCAAAAAAGGTATAGGGTCCTAGTCGGGCTTCCACCAATTTTGGCCGGTAAGGAGCCAAAAGATCAGTTAGATCCACGAAAGGACGTTCTTCACCTTTGAAAAATCTCCCAAACCAGCTGATCTCCTGAGTAACAACTTCCGGAATCCCTTTCCCAGCCATGAAAGCAGTTTGCAGTCCATCATGGCAGGCAGCGAAAGCTAACCTTTTGAAATTAATCTTAATATCGGGATAAGCTTTTTCAAATTTTGAAATTACTGGTCGAATCCATTGTTCGCGAGTATAGGACCAATCAATAAAATTCAGGGTAATCTTTTCTTTCGCTCCCGCAATTAGTACTCCGCTCAGCACCAATATAGCTGTCAATGCTAAAATAATACTCCATTTTTTCATTTTTATCACCCTCTCTTTCTAAAATTTAGAATTCCCTCAAATTTTTTAAAGTTATTCTCACCCCCAGTCTTATCAAAACTTAAGCCGAAGCCCTGATGATTAGTTGAGTCTCAAAAATGGGAGCTCTTTTATTTGCCGAAGTACCGGTTAGATGTCTAATAAGTTCCTCAGCGGCAGCTTTTCCCATTTCATAAAGGGGCATCTTTACAGTGGTAAGAGAAGGCTCTACATATCTGGCCAATAAAATATCATCAAATCCGGTAACTGCTATATCTTCAGCTATACGCAATCCCCGAGCTTTTATCGCCCGCATGGCACCAATAGCTAAATAGTCATTACCGCTACAAATGGCAGTAATTTTTGATTTATTTTCCAACAGTTCTTGGGTCATATTGAACCCCATCTCTTCGCTAAATCGCATTTCATTTGTTTCTGGAACCAGTTGCGGTTGATAGGGAATCCCTGCCACTTCCAGCGCCCGGCGGTATCCCTGCAATCTTTCCTGAAAGGTTTGATATTCTTTTAAATTACCAATAAATCCGATACGCCGGTGTCCTTTCTGAATCAAATATTCAACCATCTTCTGCATACCTTCACTTACCTTTGCTCGAATGCAGAAAATATTTTTGCCCCGATAATTTCGATTGACCAGAACAAAAGGAATGTTACGCAGATTAATCTCTTGGATTTCACGAGCCGAAAGATAACTACCAATAAGTATGACTCCATCAGCTCGCTTTTCGCGCATAATTTTGGTGAGAATGATATTACGAACTGCCTCTCCAGTGGTTCCGGCAAAAAGGAGAGTATGATAACCAAGGCGATCAATAGCATCTCGGGCTCCATCACTTACTTCCAGATGAAAGAGATTAGTCCTATATTCGGTAAGCCCGACCCCGGTAGAAACCAGCGCCACAGTAAATGTTTTTTCCAAGGTGAGGCCCCGGGCCATAGGATTGGGAGTATAATCCAGTTGCCGCATGGCTTCCAAAACCCGCTGACGGGTTCTATCTGTAACCAGGGAGTAATTATTGATAACCCGGGAAACGGTAGTTTTGGATACTCCTGCTAATCGGGCAACTTCACTTATATTAGCCATGGAACTGTATTGTAACTAGTTTCTGAAACTGATTTCATTATAATATTTTCCTGCAAATCTGTCCAGATTTTTTTGAGAATTTTTATGGTTAAAGCACGGTTGGAGTGTGAACAATCCAAATAAAAAATTCTAATTATTAATTTTTTACTTTTGTTACTCGGAAGCACCAACTTTAAAGAGGAGCCAATTATTCTTTCCCTTCCAGCCGGTGGATAATAAGATATATCTTCCCGTGAGGCGCTTACCTCGCAGTGTAAATTCTATCTCCCGCGGAGTACGCTTTAACAATTGATAATCTCCGGAATCCCAGATTTTCACTGTCCCGGCTCCGTATTGATCGGGTGGGATGGTCCCCTCAAAATCTATGTAATCTACGGGGTGGTCTTCCACCTGAACTGCCAGGTGTTTAATGCCGCTTTCAGTAGGAACCCCTTTAGGAATGGCCCAGGATTTCAAGACACCGTCCATTTCCAGACGGAAATCGTAATGAAGGTGGGTAGCATGATGTTCCTGCACCACAAATCTATTACCTCCTTCAGCACTAACCATCCCTTCAGGTTCCGGGGTCTCCGCAAATTTTCTTTTCTTCCAGTACTCTTTCAGTGACAACTCTATGCCTCCCTTAAAATGAGATTAATATCTTTTCTTCTAAAATTATCTTTTTAAAACCTCAGGATTCACCAGATTGGGAGGGGTCAGTCCCCGAAGAACCGCCAGGACATTTTCCGCTGCCATTAATGCCATTTGCGTTCGTGTTTCCCAACTGGCACTCCCGATGTGAGGAAGTAGAACTACATTGTTCAATTTTAAAAGTTCAGGAGTTATTTGCGGCTCCTTTTCGTATACATCCAGACCCGCTCCCGCAATATCGTCATTTTTCAAAGCTTTCACCAGTGCCTTTTCATCTATTACCGGTCCCCGGGAAGTATTGATCAGGTAAGCAGTTTTTTTCATCATTTTAAACTGCTTTTCTCCAATTAGATGGATAGTTCCCGGGTTCAGAGGTACATGCAGAGTAACAAAATCTGACTCCCTTAAAAGAATTTCCAAAGATACATATTGCGCTCCGGTCTCTTCTTCCAGCGAAGCATTCGCCTTTTGAACATCAGAATAAAGAATACACATTTTAAATCCCACCGCTCTCCTGGCAACGGCAAAACCGATTCTTCCAAAACCAACTATTCCTAAAGTCTTACGATGTATATCATGACCTAAAAGGAGCATTGGCGACCAGCTTTTAAATTTCCCCTCCCGGACGAATCGATCTGCTTCAGCAATTCGACGAGCTACTGCCATCAATAGAGCCCAGGTCAGATCAGCGGTGGTATCCGTGAGAACTCCCGGAGTATTGGTAATGGGAATTCGACGAGCGGTAGCAGCTGCTACATCAATATTATCATATCCCACCGCATTATTGGCGATAACTTGCAAATTCCTACCTTCATCCATTACTTGAGTATCAATGTGATCGGTAAGCATGCACAGAAGAGCATTTTTATCTCTAACCCTCCGGATAATTTCCTCCTTGTCGAGTACTCGGTCTTCTTCATTGATCTCCACCTCGCATTCTTTCATCAGGAGATCAAGCGCCGGATCGGGAATCCTGCGGGTAACAAGAACTCTCCCTAGCATTATTTTTCCCTCCTTCCCGGGAAGAATTATAGACGAGCCCAGGCTTCGTTAAGTGTCCTCTTAGCATTTGCTATTACAATTTCACTGGATTCTCCCGGCAGGGGTTTAATTTCAAAACTCATAATCCTCGGGCGATCAGGATTTAAATAACCATGGTCCAGTAATTGCTTCAGAAATTCGCACAGCTCTTCCACGTCATTTTCCCCACCCTTTATTCCGAAACGAGGATGCTCGTCTCCGTAAGCGGGATGTTGAGGATCTTTTAACACACAATTCCCTAGATGAACATGCAAAAGATAATCCCGAACAGTTTTCAGAGTAAAGGTAATATCTTCCCCCAGTAAAGGTAAATGGCTCAGATCGATTAGCAATCCAAATTGCGGAAATTCCTTTTTCACCTCTTGAGCAATTTCTAACGCTTCCAAAGAAGGACCAATCAACAAGTGTTTACCAAAGGTAAGCCGGTCAAAAGTTTCCAGAACCACACACATCCTCTTCCCGGATTGAGCATAAGAACAGATGTTTCGCAGGGAATCAATCAACCAACCTTTAGCTATTTCTCTTTTTCTCTCTCCTGGATCCACCCCACTACAGACCGCTACTAATTCTGCTCCCAGAAAACAGGCTTGATCAATAGAATCTCTGACCTGGGCCACTGCTTTCCCTCTTTCTTCCGGATCCTCGGAATTAAGGTTAAGTTTATTTAAAAGAAGGGAAGGCTGACCCGCAAAAACTACCGTAAGATGAGAGGTTTCAAGAATATCCCGAACTTTCTGACGAACAGCAACTTCTTTAATTCCGGTAACTTCTACCGCCGTAAAATAATCATCAGCAGCAATGCGGGTCAGGGTTTCCACAATGGGACCTTCTCCCCGAATTGTTTCCGGAAAGGCCATGGGATGAATGAGTCCTACTTTGGCATAACGATAAATGGAATCCTGCAATCTTTATCACCTCCTAATAACTTGGTAATCCATTTTTGTTCATTTTAATGTCTCGGTAGAGGAACTGTCAAGGCTTTGTTAGCTGTGTTTATTATTCGTTACAGTTGACAGTTAATGTCCTAACGTGTTATATAATTTAAAACAGGTCTCGTCAAGAAATTCAGGAAATAAATGTAGGGGGTGAAAATAATGCCGGTCTATGAATACCGTTGCCAGGAATGTGGAAAAGAATTTACTAAGACCCTAACTCTACAAGAATACGCTACTACGTCAGTAAAATGTCCCCAATGTTCCAGTGCTAAAGTGGGAAGACGTTTTACTTCAGTATACGTGAAAACTGATAGAAAATCCTGATTTCGAAGAAAGGGAAAGCAAGTGTCCGACGAGAATTTTCCTCCCAGCGCCTTGGAAAAATTGAAACAGACTAATCCGGAACTAGAAATCTGGTGGGATTCTTCTCCCCTAATTTATCATCACTGGAAGCAAGAAGTCGTAAAAGAGGAAAGCAATCTTCAATACCGGGCAATTTTGCAGGAATATTTGAAAAGGTTTTATGACGAAAAGAATCTTAGCGCAACTTTTTTTGATGGTGTCACCACTAACCCTCCTCTTACCAAGCAGGTTCTGGAACTAAATCAGGAACGGTGGAATCTCTGGATTGATGAACTAATTAGAAAGTATCCCTGCCTTACCATCCGGGAACTCTCCTGGCGACTTTACAGTGAAGTAGTGAGGAGAGGGGCTGAGAAATACTATCCCCGATTCCAAGTCAGTGGCTATCGGCGGGGCTACCTTAGCGGACAGGTAGATCCCCGTCTTCTACAGAATACCAGAGAAATGATTTATCAAGCTATTTCCCTTAATAATCTTAGTCCCAACATCATGGTCAAAATGCCAGGAACCAGAGAAGGAATTTTTGGAATTACCCTCCTCACGACCTTAGGCATCCCTACCAATGCTACTCTGGTTTTCACCCTACCCCAGATTCTGGCGGGAGCGGAGGCAGTAAAAAAAGGACTGGAAATCGCCCGCGATAAAGGAATTGATCTAAGCCGGTGGAGATCGGTAGTCACCATGATGCTGGGTAGATTTGAAGATGCCGAAGAATTTCAGCACCAAGCGAAAAAATTAAATATCGAACTAACCGAAGAATTGAAAAGATGGGCGGGAATCGCTATTTTCAAAAAAGCTTATTCTATTTTTCAGGAAAGAGGTTATGAAAGTAAATTATTAGCTGCTTCCATGCGTCTGGGCCCTTCCCAGAATGGCAAAACACGTATCTGGCATCTGGAAATGCTTGCCGGAGGGAAGATAGTTCTTACTATTTTCCCTAATATAATCGCTTCTTTCCTCAAGAATTATCAAGAAGAAAGAATTGTTCCTCGCATTGAGGAGGAAGTCCCTCAAGAAACTCTCAGCCTTCTTTTAAAGATCCCCTACTTCAAAAATGCTTATCAAGAAAATGGTTTACTCCCCGAAGAATTCATAAGCTACCCGGCTACGGTGGAGACTGCCCATAGTTTTGCTGCCGCTACTGAAGACCTGGAAGCTTATGTAGAGAAACGTTATTATAAAATTTCCGGACAAATTAAATCTAATAATTAAGCCTTCAGGGAATAATTCCCGGTAGGTCCAATCCCAGATTTTCCGGCCAGTTCAATATAAGATTCATATTCTGGACCGCATTTCCTGCTGCCCCCTTCATCAAATTATCCAATGCCGAAATCACAATGATCTTCTGGGCATGTTCATCAATTTTAAATCCAATATCACAGTAATTGGACCCATAAACGGCCTTAAGTTCTGGAACTTGCCCGTCGGGTAAAATGCGGATAAAAAATTCTCCCCCATAAAATTCCTGATAAATTTCCCGCAGGTCAGTAATAGTGAGAGATTTCAGGGGGCTAAGGAAAATGGTACTATAAATTCCCCGATTTAATGGGGTAAGATGGGGGACAAAGGAAATTAAAATTTTCTCCCCGGCAATGCGGCTCAGTTCCTGCTCTATCTCCGGGATATGCTGGTGAGTTCCTCCGACTCGGTAAGCGTGTATGTTCTCATTTATGGAGCAGAACATCAATTCATTACTGAGAGTAGCTCCTGCTCCCGACACTCCGGAAAGAGAACTGGCTATTACTTCTTCCCGATTAATCAGTTGCTGCTTTACCAGCGGGGCAAGGGCCAGGATTATACTGACCGGATAACAACCAGGATTGGCTACCAATGAAGCTTCCCTGATTTCTGACCGATTTAACTCCGGTAAACCATAGACTGCCTGGGGCAAAAGATGAGGACAAAGATGAGGAGTACCATACCATTTTTGGTAAGAGGAAAGATCTTTTAAACGAAAATCACCACTGGTGTCAATTACTTTTATTTCAGCATTCATCAATCCGGAAACTAACGAAAAAGAATTCCCATGGGGTAAGGCCAGAAAAACCAGGTCGGCCACTTCCGGCAGTCGCGAAGGATCCAGTTTTTCATAATGTAAAGAAATTTTTTTCCTTAAATTAGGATAGATTCTGACTACCTCTTGCCCATGATAGGTTTCGGAAGTAAGATAGGTAATCTCCACCCGAGGATGATTTACCAGTAAACGCACCAACTCGGTTCCCACATATCCCCTGGCTCCTACTACTGCCACACGTAGTTTATCTTTTAGCTTTTCCATCACTTATTCTCTCTCCAATTAAATCGTAAACTTCAGCTTCGGTAATTCGCACTTTTATAATATCTCCGGGGACTATCTTGTTATCTTCTGCTTTCTTCTTTTCCCGGACATATACTAGTCCATCAATTCCCGGAGCATCATACTGGGTGCGACCAACCCAACCAAACTCCCGGCGACCAGATTTCCCTTCTACCATTATTTCCAGATCCTGCCCTATCTTCTTGCGGTTATTTTCGAGGGATATTTTCCCTTGCAATTCCATTAAGCGATGATACCTCTCCTGTTTAATTTCCAAAGGAATCTGATCTTGCCTTTCGGCGGCAGGAGTGCCTTCTTCGCGGGAATAGGTAAAAACGCCCAGTCTATCAAATCTAATTTCTTTCACAAAATTATAAAGTTGGCGAAAATCCTCTTCTGTCTCCCCAGGAAATCCCACCATTAAGGTAGTACGAATATGCACTCCCGGAATATTCTGGCGGAGTTGAGAAATCAATTTCCGGATTTCCGTGGAAGTACCCCGACGATTCATGGCCTTTAAAATGGAGTCGCTTATATGCTGTAATGGGAGATCAATGTATTTACAAATCTTGGATTCCCCGGCTATTACTTCTATTAAATTAGAAGGGAAGTGAAAAGGATAGGCATAGAGAAAACGTAACCAGTAAATTTTATCCCATCTGGCAATCTCCCGGATTAACTCTGTCAGCTGCGGTCGTCGATAAAGATCTTCCCCATAACGGGTAGTATCCTGAGCTACTAAGATTAACTCTTTTACTCCACCTTCTATAAGATTTCGTGCCTCCATCAGCAACAACTCTTTTTTCCAACTGCGATAAGGACCTCGTAACTTATGAATAAGGCAGTAGGAACAGCAATTATCACAACCTTCCGCAATTTTAAGGTAAGCATAATAAGGGGGAGTGGTTAATAACCGAGGGAATTTCCCTTCATCGCGGTAAAGTGGCAAGCCTATTTTTATCACTTTTTTCTTACTTTTTAGAACCGCAGTCACTACCGAAATTATGCGATGATATTCTCCCGTTCCCAATAAAGCGTCAATTTCTGGAATCTTTCTTAGCAAATCCCGGGAGTACCGCTGGGGAAGGCATCCGGTAACAATTATTTTCCGCTGGGGATCTTTTTTCTTGTATTCAACCATTTCCTGGATTGTATCCAGTGATTCTTGGCAAGCACTTTCAATAAAGGCACAGGTATTGATAATTAAAATTTCTGACCCCTTTTCCGAAGAGACAATATGATACCCGGCTTGAGAAAGAATCCCCAGCATGATTTCAGTATCTACTAAATTCTTAGGGCAGCCCAGACTTATAGCTCCTACGTAATGTTTCATATTTTAAAGTATTGCGCGATCCCGGAAGAAAACAAGATTACTGCGGACCTCTCCTGATGCACCAATAGAACCCAGAGGGCGACCATTAAATTTTAATTCTAGCCCTCCAGCATTGCCCACCCAGAGTTTAATATTATCCTGAGCCTCCCAAATCCGCGTATCTCCAGGACGCAGTGTTTCAATTATTATATCCTTATCATCAACTGTAACGTGAACCCAGACATCATCAGTAGCTACCGCTTCCAATATTACGGGTGCGGGAATGAGAGTGGTAGGTTTGGGGGTGAGCCTAATTTCCTTTATGGGTGTAGGAAGGGTGGCGGGTAAGGATACCGCTTCTTGGGTAGTAAAACGACTGCGAAAGTAAAGACTGAATCCTAGCCACAGAAGAAGTACCAACCCTAGCACTACTATCGCCACAAAAATATATAATTTCTTTATCGGTGTTTCTTTTTTTAATGGAGGAGTAACCTCTTCCTTAATCTTATATTGCTCATCATAAATTCGGATTAATTCTTCCGCATCCAGCCCCAGATAGCGGGCATAATTACGCAAGCAACCTCGAAGATAAATTTCGGCGGGGAAAACGGCAAAATCCTCTTCTTCCAGAGCTTTAAGATATCTAGTCACAATTTTAGTGTGAACAGAGACATCTTCCAGACTGATTTTCTTTTTCTCCCGCTCTTTACGAAGACGTTCCCTAATTAATCCCATGATTCTTTGCGGTTATTGTTTCCCAGGAAAGGATATACGGGTGACTTCTGTTCCCGGAGGGGGAAGAAAACGAAACAGATCCTCTTTCAGACCTCGATTAAACTGAACCTCCTTGACCTGAGTAATGGTAACTACTTGCTGAGGATCCACTACTCTTAACTTACGTGGAATCCATTGTTGGGAATCGACCCAAAGATCAATACGGTATGACTCCAGTTCTTTCAATCGCGGGATCATTTCCAGACAATAAAATTTTTCTTTCCCTAGTTTTTCTTCACCTATCAGCCGGAAAGAAAAATCCTGGCTTAATCCTTCCGGAAAAATTCCCAGTCCTTCTATCCCCCGGGGAAAGCTTTCCAATTCCTGCTTTGTAACTTGGGAAAGGGAAGGGTAATAAGTCCATAAGAACTTTCCATCATAAACTTGGATCAGGCGTTCCGATGGAGGATCAATAATTTCATAGTAAAAACGGTTCCAATTTAGACTTTCCGTTTTTCGGGCGAAAACCCGGGCGGTATAAGAACGCACTGCCCCTCCTTGCCCACCAGTAGCGATTGTTTGATAAATAAGAGCCTGAAGATCCTGAAATGATTCTTGTTTACGAGATAGCTTCTCCAAAATTTCATCAGCAGTGATGGCCATTAATGGAAGAACAAAAAGTAAGCACCCCAGTAGTAGCCATCCTCCTATAAGAAGATATCTTTTCTTTTTTGGAAAATCAGAATCTGACTTCATATCCCCTCTCTTTATTATGACCGGGCAAGATTTATACCGAGTCTCGCTACCGGAGTTTCAATTTTTCCAGATAGTCTCGACCTACTAATATCTCCCGCGGTTTAGTTCCTCTTGCTGGTCCTATAATCCCCTCCTGTTCCATCAGATAAATTAGGCGGGCAGCTCGAGGTTGACCAATACCCAGACGGGTCTGCAAATAATTTGCTGTTGCCTGTCCCTTTTCCAGAATTAGTTCTACCGCTCGGAGGAAAAGCTCATCACGCACTTCTAACCTTTGACGAGCATTAGAGATCTCTTCCTCTTTAAAATGATAACGGGGTTTCCCCTGCTGGCAGACAAAATCCACTACTCGCATAATTTCTGCATCCGAAACGAAAGGAGCCTGAATTCTTACCGGTTTAGAACTTCCAGCATCTAAGAACAGCATATCCCCCTTCCCTAAGAGTCTTTCTGCTCCCGACATATCTAAAATGGTGCGGGAATCAATTTTTGAAGAAACCTGAAAAGAGATACGGGCGGGAAAGTTGGCTTTGATCAATCCAGTTATTACATCTACCGAAGGTCGCTGGGTAGCAACTATGAGATGAATTCCTACCGCCCGTGACATCTGTGCAAGCCGAATCAACGCTTCTTCTACCTCTCGCGCGGCCACTACCATTAAATCCGCAAGTTCATCAATTACCACCAGAATGTAAGGGAAAACACCCTTCCCTTCAAGAATCCCTTCCGAAGATGAGACTTCCCGGAATATCGAGTCTGGGGAATCTTTTTCTACCATTTCCCTATTGGTATCAGGAGAAGCAGAAATCAGGGAATGATAGCCTCCAATATCTCGAACCCCGGCACGAGCCAGGAGACGATATCTCTGCTCCATTTCTTCTACTATCCTTTGAAAATAAGTAGTGGCCTTACGTGAATCGGTCACCACCGGAGCAATCAGATGGGGAAGATTGTTAAATACCGAAAGTTCTACCATTTTCGGATCTATGAGCAGGAAATTTATTTTTTGCGGGGAGAAACGGAATAAAAGACCGGTAATCAAACTTTTCATGAAAACACTTTTCCCGGAACCAGTGGTACCAGCAATAAGTAAATGAGGCATGCGAGTTAAATCTGCTACTACCGGCTCTCCGGCTACGTTCTTCCCGAAAGGTAGAACTATTCCCGAACTCGCTTGCTGAAATTCTTTAGTGCCCAAAATTTCTTTTAAATAAACAGTAGCGATTTTTCGATTAGGAACTTCAATTCCTACCGCCGCTTTCCCGGGGATAGGAGCGAGAATATGAACTTGAGTAGCACGCATAGCCAGAGCAATATCATCTGCCAGACTAACAATGTTATGAATTTTAACTCCTGGATGGGGCCTTAATTCATAACGAGTAATAACTGGTCCTGGCTCTACCTTTACCACTTCGGTTTCTACTCCAAAATCGGAAAGAGTTTTTTCTAGTAACCGAGCGCTTTCTTCTAAGTTTTCATCCGGAATGACAGCTTCTTCTGAGGGAACATCTTCCAATAAGGATAAAGGAGGTAAAATATATCCCTTTTCCTCAGACGGACCCTCTCCACTTTCGGGTCCCAGCGTTACCTCCGCTTGTCTCATCGAAGAAGAAAGCAAAGACTCTTTCTCCGGAACTTTTCTTTCGGGAGTTATTACCCGACGGGACTCCTTACTCCCGCGGGACCACCATTGTTTTAAAATTTCTCCTCCCTTTACTAATGAAAATCCAGTAGTGGCAATAAGTCCGATTAGGAATGCAGTAATTGCCAAAAGATAACTTCCACTGATACCACAATAACGAAGAAGTAGTAACGCTCCTGCTCGACCGATTAGCCCCCCTCCCTGAAATCTTTCTTCCAGCAAATTAGAAGGAACAATGTCATCACGGAACCAGTTTCCCTGAATTAAATGACCCAACAATTCTTCTCGGTTAAGTAAAGAAATCCCTACCATTAATCCGCATCCTAGAAGTATCCAACCCCATATCTTGGAACGACTGCTAAAAGGAAACCCTCTCAATTTCATCCAACCAAGGAATCCCAGAATCACTGGAATTCCCCAGGCGGCAAGGCCTAAAAGATAATACAATAAGTGTGACCAGTAGGCTCCCAACCATCCAATATAATTATGCGAACGGGAAAGATTAAGGGAAAGATTAAAAAAAGAACAATCATCCCGGTGATAAGAAATCAAACTAAGAAAAGTAAGGAGCGCAAAAGATAAGAGAGCAACCCCTTGAATTTCATTTCCGGGATTTTTCTGATGTAAAAAAAGTTTCATTGTTTGAATTATATCACAAGAATATCCAAAAATAAATCCTTGTCAGATAAAGAGGTTACCTAAACTTTCTTAAAACTTCGGGATTGACTAAACTTCGGGGCACCTTTCCGCTCAATACTGCCACCACTGCTTTCGCAGTCTCAGTCTTGAGTTCCACATAAGAATCTTCGGAATAGTAGGAAATATGAGGAGTAACTATAATATTCTCAAGCCTGAGGAGAGGATTATCTGGTGAGGGAGGCTCCATTTCCATTACATCTATAGCCGCTCCGCCGAGATGATTTTCCATCAGTGCCTTATAAAGAGCTCTTTCATCAATGATTGCTCCTCGGGCAGTGTTAACCAGAATGGCACCGGATTTCATTTTTCGAAAAGCCTCTTCATCAAAAAGATGCTTAGTTTCGGAAGTAAGAGGCGCATGAATAGAGATATAATCTGCGGTAGACAGTAATTGCTCCCAACTAACCATTTTCACCCCTAGAACGGGACTGGTAAGATAGGGATCGTAGGCAATAATCTGCCAGCCCAATCCCCGCCCTTTTTCGGCGACCAAACGACCGGTCTTCCCCAGACCTACGATACCCAGAATTTTCCCGCGTGTGCGGGTGAGAGGCCGGGCAATAGTAAAATCCCATTTTTTGTTTTTGGTAGATTTATCCAGGAGGGTTATTTTCCGGATAACAGCAAAGAGTAGAGCTAGTGCATGGGTGGAAACTTCATCGAGACAATAATCAGGAACATTGGCTACCATGATCCCTTTCTCGGTAGCCGCCGCAACATCAATATTATCTACTCCTATTCCATACCGGGCAATAACCCGGCATCGTTCTAGCCTCTCAATCACTTTCCGGGTAATGGGAGCATACTGATTGAGAATAGCATCAGCATCGTGAGCAATCTGGATTACTTCTTCCGGAGTTTGGCAATGAGCAGCAAAAAAATCGTGTTCAATATCCTTTAGAACCTGCTGCTCAATTTCCAGTGAGGGATAGTCATAATCGCTGACTACCACTTTAAATCTTGCCATTATTCCAACCTCCACCAGGAAATTATCAGCGATTATCCCCCTTTTCATAAGCATTACTTTTGTAAATTATCCCACATTTTCAATATAGAAAAAGAAATTTTTCCCGCTAATGCTTGCCGAAAATCGTGGATAATTCCCAGAAATAGTTCCCGTTCAGTTCCTAAGTTCTTGCCCAGTTCATCGAGCAAATCGTTTTCTAATTCTACTCCCCGCCGGAGGAGTTTAACTTGTAGAACATAAAAAGAAATCTGACGTTTGGCTTCTTCTAGATCATCGGCATAAAGGTCAACGAAGGATTGAGCTTCATCTTTAATCCACTGTTCACTCTGAGCCATTTCTTCCACTACTGTCCAGTAAAGTTTTTTAAGAGTATCATCACTGGGGGTATCATACCAGGACCATAGTAATCGGACCACGGTAAATGTAAATCCTTCTCCAGTAATCTTTCCTCGATGTTCCAGAGCTCCTTCTAGCTCTTTTCCATGAGGATAATTTTGGACTCCAGCGTTAATCATCTTTTTCTCCTGGTTGAAAACTTACTATCCTCTTCTACCATATAAATCTTTTAGCGTCAAGTAAAATCCAGTTTTATTGATAGCCATAAATTATTAAGCTACAATAAGAATGCTGAGAGAGAAAATTCCAAAAGAAATGCTAAGAGAAAAAATGTTAGAAAATAAATCTCCCAAAATAAAATTATATCTTTTAAGCCTTTTTCTGATTTTTCTGGCGTTAGGTACTACCGGTTGTGAAATTATTGTCATCCGAATCTTGGGACACTATATAACCGAGTGGGAAGCAAGGAATGTCATTGCTGACTGGTTGCAAATGCGATGTCGGTCTTATACCGAAGATTACTGCCGACTGGTAGATTTCATGGTATTTCCACCCGGTAAACCATCAGTGGCGATAGAATATATAGGATGCATCAGTGATTATAGCGAGGCAAATCGAATTAACCGAAGCTACTATCCCTGTTTAATCATTTACCCTAAGACTAACACGTGGGAAATATGGGAAGAACTGAATCTTCACGCTTACCTTTTCTAACTGGCATCATGGAAAAAACTGAAGGATTTCCCGCAAGTTTTAAAACCAAGCATTTTTTAAAAAGACACCCCAAGGTTAAATCAGTTAGGTGGGTAACGAGTGATACCGTGTTTTTGCATGCGGTAACGAAGGGAGCGAAGGGAAATTCCCAGAAGTTTGGCGGCTGCCTTCCGGTTCCCCCCTGTACGATGAAGAGTCTCAAGTATTAATTTCTTTTCTGCTACCCCCACCGTTTTTTTCAAAGGGGAAAATGAATCATGGGCGCTTATTTCAGAATATAAATGATCAGGAATAATCTCCTGGCTTGCCTTCACCAATTTATCTTCTTCGGGAAACTTCTCCAGGATTGTTCCCGAAGGGGATGAAATTCTTCCCAGCGTCTCTGGTAGAGCTTCAGGGTTGATGAAATCTCCCATTTGTAAAACTACTGCTCGTTGAATGACATTTTCCAGTTCCCGGATGTTACCCGGCCAGGAGTAATTAATTAAAATTTCCAGAGCCTCCTCATTTATACCCCGGATTGGCTTTTTAGTTTCGGTCCGATACTTATTCAAAAAATAGGAAGCCAAGATAGGGATATCTTCTTTTCTCTCTCTCAGAGGCGGGATTTCAATATTAATAACGTTGAGACGATAATAAAGATCCTCCCGGAATTTTCCCTGTCGGACGTAATCCTCCAAATTATGATTGGTAGCGGCAATTATCCGGACATTTACTTTCTTACTGGTAAGTCCTCCTACGGGTCGAGATTCTTTATCCTCAATTGCTCGGAGGAGCTTAGGCTGAATGGAAAGAGGAATTTCGCTTACTTCGTCGATAAAAAAGGTCCCTCCCTCAGCTAATTCCAGCAATCCTGCTTTATCCGATACTGCACCGGTAAAACTCCCTTTTTTATGACCGAAAAGTTCACTTTCTAAAATACCTTCGGGGAAAGAGCTACAGTCTACAATAATAAAAGGACCATCCCGCCGGTCACTATAAGCATGAATGGTACGGGCTACCAACGTTTTGCCCGCACCAGTTTCCCCGGTTATAAGCACAGTGCTATTGGTAGGAGCAATTCTGAGAAGGAAACTTCTTACCTGTTCGATTTTAGGACTTTTACCAATAATACTATCCAGGACCGGCTGACGAGTTCTTAGCTGTAAACGTAAGTACTCGTTTTCTTGTTGAAGCCAGCGATTTTCTAAAGCCTTGCGGATCAATATTTTTATTTCTTCCAGATGGAAAGGTTTGGGTACGTAATCATAAGCTCCTTTACGCATAGCTTCCACCGCGGTAGGGATAGAAGCAAAAGCGGTAATCATAATTACTGGTAGGTAGGGATTAATCTTTACTGCTTCTGATAAGAGGGCCAGACCATCTTCTTCTTCCGGCATCCTGAGGTCAGCAAATACCAGATCAATCATTCCCTGACGGAGATATTCTGTGGCCTGCTCAGTAGTAGAGACAGTAATTACCTCGTAACCCTCTGGCAGTAAAGATTCCTGGAAAATTCTTCGCACTTCTTCTTCATCGTCAGCAATTAAAATGGTAGCCATAATTGAAATACACAGTAATCGTTATTATTATCGTTAAATTTCGACTCCCAGGAACGAATCTCTGAGCTTAACTCACTTCCTTAAATTTTATGGGTAAACGGATGGAAAAAGTAGTGCCTTCATCCGGTTTGCTTTCCACTTCTATTGTTCCCTCATGCTCCCGGATTATGGCCTGACTGATAAATAGTCCCAGGCCGTTTCCTTTCACCTCGGTTTTAGTAGTAAAGAAAGGATCAAAAATATGATCAATATATTCCGGAGGAATACCCCTCCCGCTATCAGCAATTTTAATTTCCAAAATATTTTCCGGAATCACTACCACCGAAATTTTTAATTTCCCCCCGGAAGGCATAGCCTCACTGGCATTAATTATCAGATTGAGAAAAACCTGTTTCAATTTATCCCCATCCGCCTGAATGAGGGGAAGCTGGAGATCGTACTCTTTAAAGATCCTTACTTTCTGGAATCCAGGGTAGTAACGAGTAAGAAGCAAACACTCTTCTAAGATATCTTTTATATCTACGGAAGAGATTTTACTGACTGGCTGTCGGGCGAAATCCAGAATCCGATTAATAGTTTCCTGACAACGGAGACATTCTTTCTCAATAAGTTGTAAATAATCCCGATCATTAATCTTTCCTTGTTTGCTGGCCAGCATGTGCTGAGTAAAACCCAATATTCCGGTTAGGGGCTTATTGATCTCGTGGGCAATCTTACCTGCCAATTCTCCCAGAGCAGTAAGACGGTTAGAAAGTAATAGCAGTTGCTGGATTTTCCAGAGCTCCTCATAGGCACGCTGTAATTCCTCATTCTTTTTTGCCAGATTCTGGTAAAGTTGAGCATTTTCCAGAGCTGCCGATAGTTCATTCCCCAGTACGGAAAGGATCTTCAGGTCACTCTGCCCAAATGCACTGTCATCAATCTTAGCTCCCAGAACCAGTATGGCCAGCATTCCTCCCTTAGTGCGCAAAGGAAGAAAAACTTTACCGTCAAGAAAAGAAATCATTTTTTTCCAGCGGTATAATCTCCCATCGTCCGGAATCTGGGAGATAATAATGGGCTGATTATCAAAAATTAGTTCCTCACCCATTTCTTCCTGATGGGGAATTAAAGTTTCGGCGATTTTCTCCTTATCTATACCCTTAGAGTAACCAACTCGGAAGTTACTGGTTTCATTCTCCTTTACCAGTAAAGACGCACTATTCACTCGTAATTGTCCCATGACAGCTAAAAGAAAAGAATTAAGAATATGGGATAAATCCAGTCCGTGACAGACTTCTCGGCTCACATCGAAGAGATTATGAAGATCAAGTACTCTTATCTTAAGGTCCCGGTTAGTAACTTCTAGTTCCTCGGTCAATTTTCTCAATTTTACATTTTCCAGAACCGTAACTAATAAACTGGCAATCCGGTTAAGTTGATCTACTTCTTCCCGGCTGAAAGAATTGGCAATCGTTCTCTCACCAAGTATTAATAAACCGAAAAGTTTACGCTGCTGAAACATAGGTACTACTAAATTAACCCCCATAGCTTGAAGATCAACCACTATGGGATCTCCCGGGAGGGAAGTTAATAATTCTTTTATCAATAATGGCTTACTTAAATGTTCAAAACACTCGATTAAGAAAGAGTGAGATCCTTTTTCAAAAGTCTCCGGGAAGGAAAAATTTTTTACTAACCTAACTACTAGTCGGGAAGATTCTTCACTATCTTCTCGGAGTAAAACTATCAACTGTTGAATTTTAAACCAGGAACAAATAACTTCCGAGGCTTTTCTAAGACAGGAATCCGTAGATTCTGCATCCCGGCAAACAAATACCACATCCATAAATCCGGGGAGGGAATAAAGTCGTCGGTCAAAAAATCTCTGTCCCCGGAAAGTATAAGGTGATTTTTTGTATACTATAACGCCCAGGCGGCGAGCATGCAGGGCGATTATTTCTCTGATACATTTCATAGTATCTCTCCTTGTAATAATGTAAAGTGAAGCGGGGTATCTAATTCCCGTCGGAAAGGGAAGAAAGGTTTAGCTGCCAAAATTTAAATTATAATAAATGCGAAAATAAACCTTTTTTAACCCTTTTTTCTTCGACCATATTATCACAGTTTCGCCTATTCTGTCAATAATTCCAGAAAAGATATAATTTAATGGAAGCAAACTTCCTTCTTCAGAAGCGCGCGATTAATTTTACTCTACCTTCATGGGCAGTGAAGTCAGAAGGGTCATCGTAGGTCCCCTGGTAAAGAGTAAAAGAAGTAAACTTATACCCTAGTTGAAAATCAATATTTTCCGTCCAGAAATAAGTTGTTTGGAGAGAGAAATCAATTTTCAGACTGTCAGTTTCGTGACCGGTAGCTGGCTCTTCATCCAGAAATTTGCCTTCCACTCCCGGAATCAGTTCCCAGCGGGGATGAAGTCTCCAGGTTAAATGGGCACTACCGAAAATAGTTCGGGAAGTCTCCTCCACTATTTCATAATTCAAATCTCCGTCCAAGTTTAGATTTTTTCCCAGGGGAGTTTTCACTACTATTGAGGGCAACCAGGTAGTGGGCTTCTTGGTTTCCATCTTCTGCTGATATTGTAAAGAAAGAAACAAATCGGAAAGATAAAAAGCTTCCCAAGTCAGTGAGAAAGTGGTGCTGGTAGTTTCTTCAGCAATAGTAAAATTGAATGTCCGGATAAGAGAAAAAATTCCCTTTAGAGAAGCTTCTTTCAGTCTTCCCCTCCAGGCAGGGAAAATAGACAACCAGGCGATTTCCTGTTTTGTGGAATATTCCTGAATCTGTTCTTTCAGAGGCTGAGGTTGATCTGGAGACTGAGTTTCCCGAGTAATAAAAGTATAACTTTCACTGGAAGTTAAAAAATCCCCGGTTTGATGGTGAAGTACAAAGCCAATTTTTTCTTCTTTATCCCTTACCGGGTTGAGTAAATCGAGGCTGTCTTTATAGCGATAATTAAGATCCAAAGTCAGAGTAGGAAAAGGATTAAAAATAAAATTGGGCCCTATTACTGCCGAGGTTTCTATTTGGCTAGTGAGTCGATCACTTCCCGCTATTATATTTTCTTGATGGGAAGAATCCCCCTTCAGATTGAGTACTAATCCCGGGAAGGCAGTAATCACATTATCACCAGAAACTCGGTAAGTTCGGGAAGTAATTTCTTCCTGCGTTTGACCAATTTCCTGGTAATAAGAGGGAATAAAAATCCATCCTGGGCGGGGAAATAAGCGCCAGCGGTAATACTGAATATCGGTTCGGGAAGTAGAATTAGCAATATAATCCCATTGATCCGTTCGGGTATATCGCAAAGTGAGCTCTCCCTCTTCTCCCGATGGGAAAATAAAGTTAAAACCACGCTGAGAAAACTCATAAGATTGCATAAGTTTATCGCAGTAGAAACCAACCGGGGAGGCTGTCTTCCAGGATGCAAGACCAGCTTGATCAAAAGTCTTTTCATATCCCCAGGAAGTGGTTAGCCGGGAATAAGGAGAAAGAGTCAAGATAAATTTTTCACCATAACCTTCACTAGTGCGCCGTTGAGATTCTGAAGAAAGATCACTAAGGCCATGGTAATAAGTAGTAGTAGTTTCTAAAAAATCTCGCGGACGACAAGTGATACTAGCCTCCCATCTTTCACTATCATCAACCTCCTCTGCCACTCCCAGAGGAGAAAAACCTTTTTCTATCCACCGGTAACTAAGATCGAGCTGTAAACGGGAGTAATCTCCTTGTAAGCGTAACTGGTAAGCATGACTTATCTCCTCTTCCACTCCTTTCAATCGCAGATCATCCAGCCATAAGGTTACACTTTTAGACCCGGTTCCCGAATTCCTCAACCCGAAACGAACCTGCCGGATACCGCTTAGAGGGGATCCCAAAGATTCCTGAGGACTACCCAGTGGGAAAGAAAATTGTTGCCAATCTTCCGGGACGTAAGAATCAATCCTCTTAATAAAACGAAAATAATTTTCATCATCCGCCCACAGTTCACAATAAATATCTAACCCTTCCCAGGTGTTTTCCGGAAAATAAACCCAATATTGTAATCGCTGATAAAAGGAAATATCCACTCCAGTACTACTTAAATTTTGGAAGATATAACGCTCTTTCCCTACTTCCAGCGTAACTTTCATTACCAGGGACTGCTGGATGGTTTTTTCTTCGGTATCGGTCACTGGAGGAGGGGTATAGTAGGGTTGATAATAAGGACTGGGGGAACGTCCATCACCGCCAGCATCATTATTGATAGGATAAATTTCCAGAAAATTATCCTCCTGATCCGGTTTCCATCTTCCTTCAAAACCCACCAAGTCTTCCCCCGCCATCCCATCCAGTAGAACTTGCTGATAAAGATTAGGACAGTGATGGGACTGCACTGCCTCTCCTTTCAAGGTAAGCGATTTTCCAAGTTGCAATTCGGTCTCTACGTCCCAGAACAATTTGCTTTCGGGAATTTCCAAAAGAGAAGGAACCAGGGAGGGAATATTAGCCCCCGCATAAATTATCGTCCCCCCCAAGGAAAGTTGGTCGGTGAGTTGAATTTGTGCTTTCGCTCCCCAGTAATTATCCAGTGGCGCTCCAAAGGGAGATCTTTGATAATCAATTATTATCAGGGTATCGGGGGCGATTAAATCGGAATGAATGGATACTACACCATTGTTATAATCAATAGTGTAATCCCGATCCCGGGTCAGACGTATATAATCAAATTCAGTGGGGCGTTTAATGCGCACCACTTCGCTTCCCGGAATTACTCTTATTCCCAGCTGGTAGGAAGTTATCCCATGTTCGTATTCCACCGAAAGAACAGTAGAGGGAGTAGAAGGTTGACGGTTATTGGTAAGACGAAAACGATCTACCTCTTCATTTCCCTCAAACGTTCGGAATATAGTAATAATACCTTTCTGGTAATCAAGCAGATAAAACCCTCCGTAAGCAACCCCGTTTAACCAGTAATAACCAGGATTCCCAGAACGAACCTCATAATCGGTATATAGACGCCCGGAAGAATCGACATATTGACCGGCAGAATTTTTATGTAGCCTCACCCAAGTGCGGCCATAAGACTCAATAGTTTCACTATTGGATTTTATGTCTTCCTGTCCCAGGTAAAAATATTTCCCCTTTATTTCTTTGGACTGAATCAGCGGGACCAAACTTTCGTATTTGCTTATTTCTTGATTTACCCCCGAATCCAAGTCGCGAATAGTTTCACTACTACTAGTAGTGTAATAGACCTCGATAATATCAGAATCTTCCAGCCGTCGGTGAAGCACAATCACATCATCATCCAAACAGCCGGAAAAAGAATTTAAAAGGTGAAAATCCTCTTCCGGTATCAACCGGTAATCGTTTAACCAGACCGATTCTACCTCTCCAATAGTTCCTCCCAGCAACCGGTAAGCTCCTCTGAGGAATTCAAAATTACCGTCACTATATATTACTCTCACTACCTCATTACTTCCTCGGGGAAATGAGAAAGTCATAATACGAAAACTATTATTCAAGAATTCCTCACCAGGAGCGGTCACCACATAATCCAGATAGAGATTGAGCACCTCATCAAAGGTTCCGGTAACCGGATCTCGGGTAAGCCCGTAATTATTGTCGGGATCGTTATCATCTACCAGAACTTTACTTAGCGTTCGGGAAGAAGAAACGAAATAATAGATGTCAGTCAGGTAATCTTCTTCCATTAGGCTAATACTATTAGTAGTTTCCTGTCCCCGGAATTCCTTGCGTTCAGAAATTCCCCGGGGACGACTGAAAACACCTTTTATCTCCCATCGATCTCCCTGAATACCTGCCCGGAGTCCTTCAAACCGGGTACCGGGGTGGGCAAGAATTAAATCGCTCTCTTCCAAAGCGGCTTCTAACTGATTGCTCAAAGCAGCTTCCGTCTGCACCGGCCCCCATGGGGTAGCAACCCTTTCCTGGCGATAGTCAAGAGAAATTATGGGATCGGGAGGGAAACCTTCGGGTCCTGGTCGGTCATCATAATCAATATCCAGATCAATATTTTTTCCTATTTTCCCATTCACCCGAATCCAGAATGTTTGATTAAGTTGCCCATATGGGTAAAGAAGATTACCCTCTTCATCAGTTTCCCCGCCAATGAATTCAAAAGTTTTTTCTCCTTGAATACTAAGACTAGCCAGAGGAGAAAACTTTAATTGGGAGGATAGATCCGTTTCCTGAGCCCCGAGAGGAAAAAAATTAAAAGGCAGTAACATACAGATTAAAAGAAAAGGCAGTTTTTTACAGATTATCTGGATTTCATCCCCCAATTAAAGTCCGGCTCGGTACTTTTTCCAGATTTCAGCAATCAAGCGATAATCTTTCCGAGTAAACTTCTCCTGAGAAAGATCGGTATGAGTAGCATAATAAAGGGAAGGAATTCCCATCTGCGGCTGGGCTTGAAGATACTCCATCAGGGCTTCCCGGGTGGGAACAGGCCAGTTATCCATATCAATGAGCCAGTACCGTCCAGCAATTTTGGCTACTTTGGCTCTATGGAACATCAATTCTACCACAGAATTCCGATCGGTAAAAATATCATTCAACCGTAGAACATCTACCACTTCCGCAAAATAAGGATTAGCAGTATGAGCCTCAATCAGAGCATCCGGTTTTATCTTTTTGCTTTCATCATAGATAATACTCATTACCCTTTTCAAAAGTTCGGTTCCCCAAATTTTACCATAGACTTTCAGATCGCGGCCCGAAGGAGTATTATGAGTAATATCCACCTTAAAACCATCAGCATTCAGACAGTCAGGATCGGGAGAGAGCTGGCGTCTTATACTTTCCCGGATTCTTCTTTCATAACCGGGATGGGAAGGATCGGCAATCGGTTCTCCAAAGATTCCGGGAATTGGTTTTCCGTATCGGGTAACTAATTCCTCCACCGGCGCCGAACCGTGTTCCCAGCCATTAAGCCAGAGAAGGACTTTTTTACCATCTCGGTGCTGCTGATCAATAAAACCACGCATATTCTTCCATCTTTCAGGATGGGGCTCCCAGTTTCCCTGATAGGTCTGCCATTTATAATCGATAACCACAATTCCTGGTATCACTCCGTGAGACTGCAAAACCGCAAGATATTTTTCATAATTCTTCTGGGTAGCCAACAACTGAGGATCAATCTTTACCACTCGAGCTTCATAACATTGTTCACCCCAACCACAAAAGATGGGTTCCCGCCACCAGCGAGGAATTTCTCGATGAGGAATATTCACGTAGAAGTGTTCTTTGAGCCAGGTTACATATTTTTCTAAGGCTTCATATTCATTGTTTCCGAATACAAACACCATTCGCGGTGTTTCCCAGCCTCCCCGGATGAGAGTATGTCCTTCGTAGTCTACAGAAAAACTGAAAGTTTCCCCACCCCAATAGCGAAAATCATTAAAATTATACTCTCCGAGTCGAGGAGCTAATCCCACCGCCACCCAGTCCTTTCCAGTGCCGGTATCCCAGCAGTAACAGAAAGGACCAGGGGTAAACATCCAGTTAGACCCCCAAAAGTGGTCATTCTGCCGGGGATGAATTTCTGCATACTCCCCGGACCAGAAATATTGCTTGAAGCAGGCATTGGGTTCGGGGAGGAAGAAACGATGAAAATGTGGAATAGAACCGATCCATCCCTCTTTTTCCTTGCCCGGACGAATAAAACCGGCAGGCATAAATGAACCCGAATAATCCTTACTGGGAGCGTTGCCTCCAAAATACTCCACCCTTTCCAGACTTCCGCGACCTTCAATGCTACCGTAATATTGAAAAGAGTCGTCCTGACACTCAAAAATCAGAAGCTTATTTTTCCAGAGGGAGGACTTAGTAGCCAGTTCGATTCTGATATTATCAGATTTGGTGCGCATTCGGGGCTTTCCCAATCGGGAAAATTCATCAAATTTACCTACCTGATGACAGCCGCTGAGCACACAAAGATCCGCCACCGGTTGACCGGGAGGCATAAACAATTTTACCCGCAATGGATCTTGAGGATCAAAAATCAAATGATATATTTTCCCTATAATGGCAATTCTATCTTTTTCTTTTTTAATTTCCATTTTTCTTCCTCCCCCATTTTCTCTCTTATAATAATCTTTTCACTATAAATTGTCAATTAGATTCTTTTTGTTATAATTAGGGAAAAATTTTATCGGATCCTCCAGGAATTTGCTTCTCGGCTTCTTGGATAACGGACTTTATTTCCCAAAAAGTAAAAGGCTTGACAATATATCCGAAGGCTCCTTTCTTCTCCGCTTCCCGTGCCACCTTTAAATCACTAATGGCGGTAACCATAATTACTGGAATTTGGGGATCCATTCTTCTAATTTCCGATAAAACTTGCAGCCCATTTATCCCTGGCAGACGAATGTCTACCAGCACCACTCGGGGTTGTGCTTCTCTAACTAACCGGATACCTTCTTCTCCATCAGCGGCTGATAAAACTTCGTAGTTTTCCTTGGTTAGCATGATAGAAAGCACTTCGCGCATACTGAGTTCATCATCAATGACCAGCAATTTCCCTTTCACTTTCCTCACTCCCTTTTGATTCATAATTATCTCGATCAGATAGTTGCGAAATAAGAGGTAGTCGAACAGTAAAAGTTGTTCCTTGTTTAGACCCGCTTTTCACTTCAATGGTGCCCCGGTGACTTTCCACGATCCTTTTTACAATGGACAATCCTAAACCCGTTCCCTGAGGTTTAGTAGACCAGAAAGGTTCGAAAATATGGGGTAACTGAGTAGAAGAGATTCCACACCCGGTATCCGAAATTTCCACCACTGCCGCCGGAATATAACTTTCGGATTCGGGAGAGAGCAGGGAATCCTGACCAGTCCTAACAGTGATTTTACCTTTTCCATCAATAGCCTGAACCGCATTCAGTAAAAGATTGGAAAGTACTTCCTCCATTTGTTCCAAATCAAAAAAAGTCCATAATTCTTCCGAACTAAGTTGTTGAAAGATTTCAATCCCATGATTGAAATCTTTCCGATTACAAAAACCTTTTATGATTTCTTTTACCAGTGAGTTCAAATTACGGTATTCCAATTTCAATGGCCGGGGACGAGCAAAACTCAAAAAAGATTTAACTATATTTTCAATTCTTTTGGCTTCCCGATTAATTATACTTATAAGCATCCGCGACTCCGAATCTTTCCCAGCGAAATCCTTTCGTAGTATTTCCAATGATCCAATAATCGACGCCAGGGGATTCCGAATTTCGTGCGCTACTTCGGCAGCCAGTTCTCCCATGAGAGAAAACTTCTCCACTTTTTTAATCTGTTCTTGTAACTTCTTCTTCTGAGTAATATCCTGCAAGATTACTAATTCACCGGTAGTATTACCGTTTTCGTTTCTTAAGAGGGATATAGAATACTCCAGTGGTATTTCCCGTCTCCCCCCTATTATAAAATTCCCTTCTCCCCAACAAACACCCTTTTCCCCCAGACTGTTGCAAATTTTTTCAATCTGCTGTTTATCCCGCGGGATTAAAACATCGGAATATTTACCGCCTATTAACTTTTCCCTCCGGCAGCCAAAAATTTCCTCTGCTCTTTTATTTATAGAAGTAATTCTACCTTCGTTGTCAACAGTTATTAGACCGCTGTGCATACTCTGAATAATATTTTCATTAAATATTTTTAAACGGGCTAATTCCGATAGAGATTTCGCTAGAGAAAGAGCCTCCGCAATCAAAATTTTCACTACCGAAAATTTTCGAGCGTCTTCCCTTAAAATGGATAAGTGAGGATAATCTTTCTGGTAAGCCAGAACTCCGTAAAGTCGGTCCTGATAATTGAGAGGAACCAGGTTCCAGTTCCTTTCCTTCAGTATGGGGTAAAAAGGTGAAGAAAGTTCATAGGATTTTTGCCTCAGTAAGTCTATTTGCCGGAGTAATATCTGTTGAGGAATTTCCGCCGAATTTCCACTCAGATTCCAGGTAACAGCATTTATCACTTCCCTCTGTTCTTCATCAAGGAGATAAATTACTACCCGTTGCAAATGCATGTAATTGATGAGAACCTTGAGAACCTCCTCCAGGGTCTCCTGGAAGTTTAATGTTCGGGTAGAAATTTCGCTCAGGGTGTAAAGTAGGAAAATTTCTTCTACCCTTTTTTCCATTTGACGATATAAATAAGCATTCTCTAGAGCCACCGCTGCCTGATTGGCCAGAGTGGTAAGCAAGTCCAGGTCCTCATTGGTATACAACTCTTCCTGACGTTTTCTTCCAGCAAATAAAATACCAATCAGTTTTTCCCGGTGACTTAGCGGAATAGCCAGTCCGGTTCCCATAGTTTCCAGTTCCCGATAAACCTCCCGACTTTGAGGTGATTCATTAGCTTCCAGGTACTCTCGCACCAGCACTTTCTTTTCTTTTGTTAACCATTCCACCAGGGGAGACCTGTCTTCCAATACCGGCTCCTGAAGAAAATCAAAGTTAAAAGAGGTTCTTAAAGTGTAATTATTAAACATATCATCCCGGAGCAAGATAGCGATTTTATCCAGCAGCATAGTTTCCTTAACAAACTGCATCAAGATTTCCAGAAGCCGATCCAAATCAAGAATGGAAATCAATGTTTCACTGAATTTTTTAACTGTTTGAGGATAGAGGTAACGGGGACGGAAAAAAAGGCGATCCAGTTTACTCTGTAATATGTTCTTCAGCGGCTGGAAAGCAAATGCCATGAGAATAGTCACTGCCAGCGAGGGGATTATAAACCACTGCTGCGTAAAGTGAGACCAAAACTTTTCAAAAGTCATAATAATCACTAAAAAAATGGTGGTAATGAGCCCGGTAAGGATAAAATAGAGCAGACTTTTCCTCACCAGGATGTTGATAGACAGAAGTTGATATTTCAGGATAGCATAAGCAACAATGATGGTGAAAACAAGATTGGTAAAAATACCCACCGGATACACCGGATAACCAACCGCTGCTAAGTAATCAAAAATACCACCGGCAAGCATAATGGTGGTACCGACAAGAAGGTATTTCACTCTTTTGCAAATAATTAGAGATTGGATCCGCCTTCTTTTCCTGAGAAGTTTCATTACTCCCCAAAAGATAAGGGCGTAAGAAAAAATGGTAAAAAAGAAAACCGGTGGCGCCAGGCGAGATGCGTATCCCCAGTAATTTCTGGTAAGGCCAATCAAAGAGGGAGTGAAAAGAATAAAGGGAACGTAAATAAGATATACTCCATAGCCGAGGAAAAAAATGCGGGAGGGTTGCTCTGGCTCCAGTAAAGCACATATTAGGTGGAAATAGGCTACTGGCACCAGCATTCCGGCAATAGACGCTAATTTGGCAGCGTTCAGAGCCATTTTTTCGGTCTCACTCATCCGGATCATAAAAGCTCCTATGCTCCAGCCAATCATGCTAAAAAGAAGAATAGCAAAAGCGCGATTTAATTTTTCACGGGGATGGGACTTCAATATTAAAAAGAGTAAAAAAGAATTGGCAAACATGCTAAAAAACGGAATGGACTTGTGAATAATCACGAAATCGCCTCCCTAGTAGCTATTTCATCACTTAACTGCAACAGTTTTTGGATCACCTCTTCTGGAGGTTGAATATGCTGCGGCTTCAAATGGGCTAGATCTGCTCCGCAGGATTTTTTCCATTCAAAATAACGCCTCAGCGTCCCGGGAGAAAGTAGAGTTACCCGGAGAGGATAAAGATTAAGGATGGACTCCAGTTCTCCGTAAGCAGTATCCAGTTTTTTCAAACTCTCATGCACCATCTGACCCACTTCCGGGGGACTCAATGTCTTTAATCCCAGGGTGGATTCCAGGCGGCCATAATAAGAATCCACTTTTCCCAATTTACTGACGTATTGAGGCTTCAATTCCAGATAAAGATGTAGCACCGGCTCACCCTTTATAATTTCTTTCCTCACTGTCCAGTCCTCATATTTCAGAGCGGTATTTTCGATAGCCTGCCAGATAGTCCTTTCGGTAAGACGGGTAAATCCGGCAATGTCAATAACCTCATCACAGCGAGAATAGAAAATAATCTGGGGTAACTTTATGTTAAGCTTCTCATCTTCCAAATCGATCACTTCGATGAGATCCCCCATACGGTACCTCACCAGAGCTCCTCCGTAGAAGTTGGTAATCACCACCTCATAACGTTCACCTTTTCGCAGTTCACTATAAAGATAAGTGGTAGGAATATAGCTTTTATCGTTTCGCTTTTTAACTTCTTCCTCGGGAATAAATTCCAGAAAAACCAGATCAGGAAAGAAAGTCATCCCCTTATAGTTCCACATTTGCACTGCCATGACACCGGGAGGCTCGGTAGCTCCATAACCTTCTAAGGGTTTCCTTCCCCAGTACTTTTCCACTCTATCCCGGTAGATGACGGTATCGGTGCCGGAACAACCAGTTCCTTTGACACGCCACAGATCTTTAGGTAAAAGGGAACGGCGGAATATTTTACTTTTCAGATAGGCCTGGAACAACCTTCCAAATACTGGAGGCTGTAAATAAAAAAGCGAAAATTTCCCCTTTCTCTGGCTGAATTGTTCACCAATTTTTACCATCACACTGGCCAGCCCACCGAAGAAATCCAGGCCCGTTTTTAGAGCCATTTTGAATCCTAGTTCCATCCTCTGGTGATAATCCATTTGCAAAGTCTCCAGCGGAGGAACACATTTCAAACCTAACTCAGCTACAAATCCCGGGAAAGCACATCCTGAAATGTACGGGGGAGGAGCAGCGGTATTAAAAATTACATCCCCCGGACGCAAAGAATAATAACCGCTATCATCGCAGGTGCTGAGAACTACGGCACAAGCATTAGTCTCACACATCTTCCGATACATGCCTTCGGTTATTGGAATCCATTTAAAAGGTCCGCTCCGACCGGTGGTCCGCGCCCAACACCGGGGCTTCACCGGTAAAATATCTTCTCTTTTCTCCATAAACCAGGAAGCATAATCTTCATAAGTGGTAATAGGAATCCCGGCACGAAATTCTTCCACCGTGCGGGGAACGCCGTGACGGAAAAACTTTTCCGCTAAGGCGGAAGAAGCCAGCAGTGAAATCTGCTCCATTAATAATTTCGATTGAATTTCCATAAATTGACTCCTATCTAAATAAATGAAATCCCAGTATTTTTTCCATTCCTGACTATCTTTTCTAACCGGATTAATTTTCTTCCCCTCCCTCCATTTTAAAATTTTGATACCTTATTACGCTTTACCTACCGATATTACCGGTGGATTTTTCACACTGTAAATTTCAATATTTTCCATCACCTTCCTTAAATTTATTATTTTACCTTCTTCCAAAAAATATTGAGCTTCTTTCATTTCTCCCTGATAGAAAGGCCTCAGGTTAATTATGGTTACTTTGCGTAGTTCCTGGTTAGTGTTACTGGAAATTACTATCTGTTTTAAAATTTCCTGAGCATAAAAAAATACCTGTTCCTCGGTCACATCCAAAGAAGGTTTTACTACTGAAAGTTGCAATTCTTTTCTTACCGGAATACCGTGATATTGAATAGGGAAGAAGGGCCGAGCAACCAATCCCTCTTTCTCTAAAATGGAAAGCCGATAGTAGAAAGGTTCGTTATAGTGAATTTCGTAAAGGAAAGGTAGAAAACTGATTCCACTATTATAGTTACCCAGAAAATAGAGTTGTCTCATCTCCTGAGCAAAAAATAAGTCTTCTTTAAGTTCTTCTTCTGTTTTTAATGGATAGTTGAGCATTAATCCTATCATAGGCACAATGCGGTGGTTAAAGCAGGCTTCGATCTGCTTACGTATACTATTAAGATAAATTTGCGGGTTAGTAGTTTTCTTCATACGCTCAAGAGTCTTGGGACTAGCCGCCTCCAGACCAAAATATATGGCTTTGCAATTTCCTTCCAAAACGGGGTATAAATCCAGAGGGAAAACGTCTCCCCGGGTTTCAAAGAAAAATTGTCTACGATTGGTTTTCAACTGACGACATAGCTCCCCCACCTGGGGCCGATGCAATCCAAAAATAGCATCGTAGAAAATGATTCCGGCCTCCGGGGAAATAAACTTACCTGCGGCTTCAATATCCGCCATTACCTTCACGGGCTCCCGATACTGGAAACGGGGATGAACCATCTTTTCAAAACAATATTCACAATTAAATACACATCCTTGGGAACTGTTATAAACCAGCCGATCGTAAAGATGAGCATAACGGAGTATTGAAAAATCTAGCACTGGTAAATCATTAAATGATAACATATCCGGTGCTTCATTCCGGATTATCCGACCATCTTTGACATATGCTACCCCCGGAATATTTTCCCAATGAATTATATTCCCATCTAATTCCTGAACTATTTTTTCACAGGGGATTTCTCCTGCCCCTAAAACTACCGCATCGAAATAGCGGGGATAATCTTCCAGAATAAGTTGCCCGGCTGAAGTAGCTGCATATCCACCAATAACTATGGGACAGGAAAACTTCTTTTTAATCTGGGCTACCAGGGGTAATGATGCTACCAGACAATTACTGGAAGTGGCAGAGATACCCAGAATACTATTTTCATTAATCCGATTTTCCAGGTCAGCAACTGCCAGGTGGTAAATCTTTTCTTCTCCTTCCTGATTCAGGGGCACTCCGTATTCCATCTGCATATCAATAACTTCCACTTCCACCGTCAATCGTGATCGAAGATAGGTAACAATTTGCAAAACATTAGTCGGGGTAGCGGGCACCACTAAACTCCAGCGATTTACCGGCACAATGAAAATAAATTTTTTCATTTCTAACTAAAGCCTCCTTTCACCTAAGAAGGAAAACTTTTTCCTGACAGACAATACTAAAGGAAATTATACCACATCTAACTATACTTTCAAGTTTATTCCCTTAGTGGAAAAAGGGGCCATTGTCAAATGTGAATCTTTGTTATAAAATTAGACAAACCATGCGTATTCTTACTCGCTACCTGATAAAAGAATTAATTCCTGGTTTTCTCCTTGGAATTGCCATTTTTACTTTTGTCTTTGTGATGTCTTTAGCCGCGGAACTGGCAGAGATGGTTATTAATCGTGGGGTAAGGGTCTGGATAGTTTTCCAACTTTTCCTTTGTCGTTTACCCCAATTTCTGGTCCTAACTATTCCTATGGCTACTTTACTGGCGGTATTAATGGTCTTTAACCGTCTTTCTGCTAACCAAGAAATAACGGCAGTAAAAGCTAGTGGAATTAGCGCCTGGTCATTGGCGGTACCGGTAATTATTATCGCCTTGATACTAAGTGGGTTTCTAGTTTATTTCAATGATACCGTAGTCCCTATAGCTAATTACACATTTAGTAATTTGCGCTACCGTATCGCCCGAGAAAAAGCTACCGTGGGAATTCGGGAAGGGGTATTTAACCAGGATTTTGAAGGGTTAATGATATTAGTTAATAAGAAAGACCCCCGGGGGGATTATTTCCAGGATGTGCTTATCCGTTCGGAAAGAGGCCGGATACCTTACACTATTATAGCCCGGGAAGGGATTTTGATTTCTGACCCCAAAAATTTTCGCATTACCCTCAAACTCACCGATGGTAGCATACATCAACCAGACAGTCGTAATCCTGGCGTTTATCACCTACTAACTTTTTCATCTTACTACTTGAATTTAAATATGAATGGTCCGTGGGGTAAAATCGAGAAAATAAGTAAGGATATATTCAGCATGACCACCCGGGAAATTAGGAAAGAAATCCTCCGGTTAAGAAACCAGCGCGAAACCCGCACCATCAATACTTACTTAATAGAACTTAACAAGAAGGCTTCCATTCCCTTTGCTTGTCTGGCCTTTACCCTTTTCGGCATTCCTCTAGGAATGCGGGTTGGTCGCAGTGGTAAATCTTTCGGCTTTGGAGCCAGTCTTATTCTAATAATTATTTATTATATTTTGCTTACTTTTAGCACTCGTATGGGGGAACAAGGAATAATTTCTCCCGCCTTGGGGATCTGGTTTCCCAACATTCTCCTTGGAATTTTAGGGATAGTTCTTCTTATAAAATTAGATAAATCGTAAGGAGGGGCTTTTGTTTCTTCTGCGTAAACTTACTCTTTATATGGCAGGAGAATTTCTAAAAACTTTTATGTTCAGTTTGGTCGCCCTGTTAGTAATTGCTCTGGGATCGGAGTTAGTAGAAAAAATTGGGCTTTTCCTGCAGCAGAAGGTCTCCCTGAAATTAATGGCCCACTATTTTGTTTACGGTTCCCCTTATTTAATATCCCTGCTTTGTCCATTGGGTGTATTGCTGGGAACTCTTTTTTCACTTAATCGCCTTTCCCTGGATAACGAGATAACCGCCATGCGAGTTCAGGGTATTAGTCTCTATCAGATTACCCGCCCCATCCTTACTCTATCAATTTTGATTAGCATCTTTATGTTAATATTTGATCAGGTAGTAGTCCCCTCTGCTTTAGAGAAAAAAAGGGAAATTGAGCAGGTGCAAATTCTCAAAAAGTCACCAATCTATGCTGCCCGGAGGTATAATTTTGCTCGCCGGGGAGAAGGTAATCAGATCTTTTTTATAAAAATATTTGACGCGGTGGCAGAAAAAATGGAAGACCTCACCATCTGGCAATTTCATGCTGATGGTTCCTATATCCGAATTGATGCCCAGAGTGCGGAGTGGCAAAGCGGCTGGCACGCTCACAATGTTTTTTATCGTTATTTCAACCGGGAAGGAGAAGTGCAAACTCTCTTCTATCCGGAAACTGATCTTAAAATTGTGGAGCCACCAGAAAGATTTCGCATTAAGGAGAAGTTTCCGGAAGAGATGAGTTTCTTCGAATTACGGGACCATATCGCCAATCTGAAACAAGCAGGCAGTATGGTTTCCCGGGAGACAGTAGACCTTTATCACAAACTATCTCTACCCTTTGCCAATATTCTGCTTGCCTTACTAGGTATTCCCTTCGCCCTGCGTTCCGCTCATAGGGGAGGAAAAGCGGCCGCTTTCTTTTTCAGCCTCTTAATCGCCTTCATTTGCTGGGGAATAAACGCGGTGGCCAAGGCTCTGGGAAAGGGAGGAATTATTGGTCCCCTTTACTCTGCCTGGCTTCCCTTACTGATTTTCGCCGCGGTGGGAATTTATTTCTTCTGGAAGATTGAAAAAGTTAGTTAAGTTTAGATCCCATGCCGAAGTCTATCCGCTAGAAAAGGAGGTAGCCCGGCGGCAATAATTTTTCTAGAAGCTGCGTCTACATCATAGGAAATTTTCTTTGTCTCAATGGTCTTTGCTTCACTATCATATATAAACCATGTCGCCCGGGGATCATTATCCCGGGGTTGCCCCACACTTCCCACATTTACCAGGTAAAGACCATTTTTCTGCAAATTTACTAACATTTTGGCGGAAGGAAAAATATTGCCTTTCTCATTCTGCATCAGAACAAAGGGATAATGGGAATGGCCGATAAAACAGAGGGGAAATTTCAAAATCCGAAAGTTTGCTTCTGCATCTTGAATGGTAAGGACATAACTCCAGGCTTCGGGACGAATAAGAGAGCTGTGGACAATCACGAAATCCCCAAATTCTAGAATCAACGGAAGTTGACGAAGATAGTTTTTATTATCCTCTTCCAATTCCTCCATTGTCCATAGAATGGCACTGCGGGCATAGGTGTTAAAATAAGTAATATCAGTTAATCCTACTGCAGCATAATCATGATTACCAGCCACCGTAGGGTACCGCGGATGGCGAATCCTTTCAATGCATTCATTAGGATTGGCTCCATAGCCTACCAGGTCTCCCAGGCATATCAGTTGCTGAACATCATATTTTTGAATATCTTCTAAAACTGTTTCCAGTGCTTCCAGATTACCATGAATATCCGAGAAGATGGCGTAGCGCATAAAAATTATTTTTTAACCCGTTGAATCCTGGCACCCAGGGCGGAAAGTTTTTCTTCAATTCGTTCATACCCCCGATCCAGGTGATATACTCGAGAAATCACTGTTTCTCCTCGCGCTACCAGTCCTGCCAGTACGAGGCCCACGCTGGCGCGCAAATCGGAAGCCATGACCGGCGCTCCACTCAAATAAGGCACCCCCTTCACAATGGCGCTATTTCCTCGCAATTGAATATTTGCTCCCATTCGTAAAAGCTCTGCCACGTGAAGGAAGCGACTCTCATAAATTTTTTCGGTAATAATGCTTATTCCTTCGGTAACCGACATGAGTGCCATCATGGGAGCCTGTAAATCGGTGGGGAATCCGGGATAAGGAGCAGTAGTGACATCTACCGGGGTTAGCTTCCCGTTAACTTTTACATGCAGGGTATTTCTCTTTTCCTCTATTTCCACTCGGGATTCTCTCAATTTCTCTAATAGAGCCTGCATATGTCCCGGATAACAATCTTCAATCCAAATGTCTCCTCCAGTAATAGCAGCTGCCGTGGCATAGGTTCCAGCCTCAATACGATCAGGAATCACCCGGTACTCGGTACCTCGAAGTTCTTTCACACCGTCAATAGTTATGAGTGGAGTCCCTGCCCCGGAAATCTTTGCTCCCATTCCACAAAGAAATCTAGCGGTATCCTCCACCTCTGGTTCGCAGGCAGCATGTTCGATTATCGTCTTCCCCTCAGCTTTCACTGCCGTCATCATAACATTTATGGTGGCCCCCACACTGGAACCCTGAGGTCCTCGGAGGTAGATTCGGTTCCCCCGTAATTTTCTGATCTGGGCTTCGATATAGCCATGAATAATATCAATTTCAACCCCTAAAGCCCTTAGTCCTTTCAGGTGCAAATCCAAAGGCCGGGGACCAATTACACATCCCCCCGGTAAAGAAACCCGAGCTTTACCAAACCTCAAAACAAGAGGGCAGAGTACATAATAGGAAGCACGCATAGTTCTTACAATTTCATAGAGAGCATGAAAAGTATTAACCGAAGAAGGATCCACTTTCACCCAACCAGAACCGCTTTCTACCCGGGCTCCTAAAGAAGTAAGCACAGTTTCCATGGTTTTAACATCTCGCAATTGGGGGACGTTATATATGGTACTACCTCCCTCTCCCATCAAACAGGCCGCCAGAATAGGTAAAACCGCATTTTTAGCCCCGCCAATTTTTACCCGTCCTTCCAGACGATTTTCCCCCTGGATAATAATTTTGTCCATCAGTATCCTCTCCTCAAAATTACTTGGGAATAGGGAGAAATTTAGATAGTGAAAATTTCGCCCTCAATTTTTTCTCCCAGTCGGAGCAGACCCACAGTCTGCTGAGTAGAAAAAAATCGATTGGTAGGACTACCCGGATTAAAAAATAAAATACCCTCAATCACTTCCTGGTAAGCCTTATGGGAATGGCCGAAAACAATACAGTCGAGCTTCTCTCCCTGGAATTCTTTCCTAACTCTGGTTACCAATCCCCAGGGTGCACCACCACCATGAACAAGACCTATACGAAAATTCCCCAAAGTTATAATTTTCTTCACCGGTAAAAGATTTCTTACTGCCGGTGGATCCATATTCCCGAAAACCGCTTCCCAGCGAGCCAATTTCCCTAATTCTTCCAGCACCCGCAGATCTACTAAATCTCCGGCATGGAGAATAAGATCCACTTCCCGAAAAATCTCCTTTACCCGAGAAGGGATCTCCCGGGCTCTCTCGGGAATATGAGTATCCGAAATGACTCCTACGCGATAAGTCCTTACCAAAGTATCCTCCCGATAATTTTCTTTTCGGGAATTTTACTCGGTAATATCAGGAATGAGCTTCTGAAATTCTCCTTCCACAATCCGGAGGCTATCAGGATCATAGACGGCAAATATTATCTCCTGGAATCCTTCTTCCTCTTTTATCCACTTCTCAATTGCTTCCAGCATAATCCGGACCGCTTCCTTCACTGGAAATCTACCCACTCCGGTTCCTAATAAAGGGAAAGCAATAGTTTTTAAACCCCGTTCTTCAGCCCGGCATAAACTATTAATGGTAGCCTGGCGAATTTTCTCTCCGTCGGTGCGTAAATCCTGACCCATAACCGCAGCATGAATTACATATTTTGCCTTCAACTTCCCAGCGCTGGTAACCACCGCTTCCCCCACTTCAATAGGTCCCTGACCCACTGCTTCTTTCTCTATTTCCTTACCACCGCGACGCTTAATGGCTCCGGCTACTCCTCCTCCCATCCATAACCAATTGTTGGCGGCGTTTACTATCCCTTCTACTTCCAAATCGGTTATATCTCCTAAATATGTTCTTATGATGGTCCCCTTAATCTTATACTCCATCTCTTTCTCCCGCTTTTTTCAAATAACAATATTAACTAATTTCTTGGGAACTACCACCACTCTTTTAACCGGACGACCGTTTATCAATTGTTTAATTTTTTCCTGATTTAAAGCTCTTTCTCGGATTTTATCCTCGCTTAGATTCACTGCTACTTCAATTTTATCTCTTATCCGACCATTTATCTGGACCACCATGGTGATCCTATCTTCTTCTATAAATTCCTTCTGGCAATAAGGCCAGGGTTGATTAACTATGCTGGGAGTCCCTCCCAAGATCTGCCAGAGTTCTTCTGCCAGGTGGGGAGCAAAGGGATTTAGTATTTTGGGCAGCACTCGCAGAGCTTCCGCCAGAACTGCCAGACGCTCCTCCCGGATATGGCTTTCCTCTGATGGAATCTCCAGCAGGTAAAGAGCATTCACCATTTCCATAAGAGCACTGATTCCGGTATTAAAATGAAAACGATGAATATCCTCGGTTACCCGTTTAATGGTTAGATGAGTTACCCGCTGAATTTCCCGCGCCCCCGAATCCCGAGCCACTATATTTAGTTCCTTCTTAGATTTAATTAGCGGAGCAAATCTAACTACCAGACGCCAGACCCGATTAAGAAATCTACGTGCTCCTTCCACACCCTCATCATTCCAGTCAAGTTCCTTCTCCGGAGGAGAAGCGAAGAGAATAAAAACCCGTAGAGCATCTGCTCCGTATTTTTTAAGCATCTCCGTAGGCTCTACCACGTTCCCTTTGGACTTGGACATCGTCTCTCCACCGAGTTGAACCATGCCCAGGGTAAACAGATTCAAGAAAGGTTCATCATATTTTAATAGACCCAGGTCATAGAGTACCTTGGTAAAGAAACGTGAGTAAAGCAGGTGGAGAATGGCGTGTTCAATTCCTCCAATATACATATCTACCGGCATCCAGTAATTAGCCTCTTCTACGGCAAAGGGGACATTATCTACTTTTGGACTGGTAAAGCGCAGATAATACCAGGAAGAACAGACAAAAGTATCCATGGTGTCAATTTCCCGCCGGGCCTTTTTCTTACAACGAGGACAGGCAGTATTAACAAAACTTTCTACTCTGGCCAGCGGAGATACGGCACCGGGGGTAAAATCCACCTGACGCGGTAATTCCACGGGAAGATCTTCGTAAGGAACAGGAACAATTCCGCATTTATCACAATAAATGATGGGTACCGGTGCCCCCCAGAACCGCTGACGGGAAATTAACCAATCCCGCAATTTATAGTATACTGCTCTCCGGCCAATTCCCTTCTCTTCCATATAATCAGCAATAACCTCCTGCGCCTTTTCACTCTCCAGACCATCAAAAGGACCAGAATTAACCTGGATTCCGGGTTCCGTGTAAGCAACAGGTATAAATTCTGGTCGGAGAGTTTCTCCCGGTGGTTGAATTACTACCCTCACCGGTAATCCATAACGACGTACAAATTCTAAATCTCGTTGATCGTGAGCGGGTACGCCCATTACTGCTCCGGTACCGTATTCCATAAGAACATAATCAGCGATAAAAATGGGCACCTTTTCCCCGTTCATAGGATTGATAGCATAGCCCCCAATAAACATTCCTTCTTTTTCCAGAGAGGTAGAAAGACGTTCGATTTCCTTCTGCCGATGAACTTTTTCAATAAAGGAGATAATCGCCTTTTCATCAGGAGTTCCTTTTATCAACTCCGTAACCAGAGGATGCTCAGGGGCTAACACCAGGTAGGTAACACCATAAACCGTATCCTGACGGGTAGTAAAAACCGATATCTTTTCTTTTCTTCCTGCCACCGGGAAGTAAATTTCTACCCCTTCACTTTTACCTATCCAGTTGGCCTGCATAGTCTTAACTCTTTCCGGCCATCCATTTAATTTGGTGAGATCCTGTAACAACCTCTCGGTATAAGCAGTGATCCGGAAAAACCACTGCTCCAGTTCCCGGGGTTCCACTTCCGTATGACAACGCCAGCACTCGCCGTTTATAACCTGTTCGTTAGCCAGCACCGTAGCGCATTGAGGACACCAGTTTACTTTAGCTTTTTTCCTGTAAGCCAGACCTTTCTCATACAATTTAAGGAAGAACCACTGAGTCCAGCGATAGTAATCAGGAAAACAACTGGAAATTTCCCGATCCCAGTCATAACTATAACCTAGCTGATGAAGTTGATAATTGAATTCCCGAATACTGTGGCGGGTCCAATCTTCGGGGTGCACTCCTCCTCTGATAGCAGCATTCTCTGCTGGTAATCCGAAGGCGTCATAACCCATAGGATGCAGCACATTATATCCCTTCATCATCTGGTAGCGAGCAAAGACATCCCCCAGAGTATAATTTCGGACATGTCCCATATGCAGTTCCCCTGAGGGATAGGGAAACATTTCCAGAACGTAGGACTTAGGTTTACCCTCATCCCGAATTACTTTAAAGCATTTCTTTTCCTGCCAGTATTTTTGCCACTTAGGCTCGATCTCAGCAAAAGGATAACTATGCTCCATCAATGCCTCCTAAACCCTCTGATATTAACATAAAATAACATAGCCGAAAACAAAAATCAAGCAATAGAGGTAATCACCATCAAGTTTTACCTTGTCCGAGAGAGTAATTTTTCGAAATGGTAATGGGCAGAGGAAAACGCATTTGTATTTCTCGAATCACGATAGAAACCACTAGTATCTTAACAATATCTCCGGGGATAAAAATCAATCCTCCCAACCAAATTGCTCGGATGAAAGGAAAATTTTGTCCCAGGTAGAAATTTTTTATCAGAAAAAGATAACTAACTCCTAGAGAATATATCACCAAGTTCCCTGATAGCAGGTTCAATAATATTCCGAAAAAACTATGATAACGAAATCTCTCCTGCAATTTCCCAATAAAATAGGCGCCAACAATAAATCCCAGGAGATACCCGAAAGTTGGCTGTAAAAAATATCCCGGACCTCCGCCATAAGCAAATACTGGTAAACCAATCAATCCCAGGAAAAGATAAAGCCCTTGACTTAGGGCGGCCATTTTACTTCCCAGGACGGCTCCTGAAAGTAAAACAAACAGAGTCTGGAGAGTAAAAGGAACCGGGGTAAAAGGAATACGGACAAATGCACCTACTACGGTGGTACCGGTAAAAAGACTCACCAGAGTCATTTCTCTTATATTTGGCCTGGTAAAGAAAAGCATACTCAGATTTTAAGACCCAAAATGAAAAAACAATCAATAAAGTAATTACCGGCAGGGTTGATAAGACCGTCGGTGGATCCGACAGGGTCCAAAAAGCCGAAGATTTTCTAAATGTTGCCGGGTAGCATAACCTTTGTGCCGGGAAAAACCGTACTGAGGATATAAATTATCCCACTCCTCCATGAGGCCATCCCGGGTAACCTTGGCGATAATGGAAGCAGCGGCAATAGAGACACTTAACTGATCACCTTTAACAATTACTATTTGAGGAATTTCCAGCTTCGGAATAAAGATATTACCGTCTACCAGAACGCACTGTGGTTTAAAATGCAAACCGGCAATTGCTTCTCGCATTGTAGTCAGAGTGGCCTGGAGGATATTAATCCGGTCAATAACTTCTGCCTCTGCCATCCCGATAGCCCAATCTAGAGCCTGGCAGGAAATCTCTTTATAAAGTTTCTTCCGTTTCCCAGCACTGAGCTGTTTAGAATCCCGGATTCCGGGGAGATAAAAATTATGAGGAAGGATTACTGCTGCTGAAATTACCGGTCCCGCCAGAGCGCCTCTTCCCGCCTCATCAATACCGGCAATTAACCGCAATCCAAGACCCTTAATTTCTCTTTCAATCAGCTTGAGATCTTTCAATGCCGCTCTCTTGGTCGGCAGGTTTCTCCATAACCTCCGGAGTTTTTTCCTGAATGCGAGCAGCTTTACCGCTTAAGTCTCTCAGATAATACAATTTAGCCCGTCTTACCCGGCCCGGACGTAAAACTTCTATTCGATCGATAAGCGGAGAATTAAGAGGAAAAGTCCTTTCAATCCCAACGCCATAAGAAACTCGACGGACAGTAAATGTTTCCCGCATTCCACCTCCGCGGCGACGAATCACAATTCCTTCGAAAGGTTGAATACGGGTTCTCTCCCCTTCGATTACTTTTATGTAAACCCTTACTGCGTCTCCCGGTCCAAACTCGGGATGATCTCTGCGAATATGTGTTTCTTCAAGAATATCAATAGTACTCACTTTCCCTCCTCAACTTCTATTTCTTTTAAAAGAAGTATATCTTCCGGTGTTAAATTTGCCCCGGTCAATAGATCAGGGCGTCGCTGGCGAGTTCTACGCAGAGATTCTTTAAGACGCCAACGTCTTATAGCCTCATGATTCCCGGACATAAGTATTTCCGGAACTCTCATTCCACGATATTCAACAGGACGGGTATAATGGGGATAATCCAGCAACCCTTCATAAAAAGAGTCTTTTTTCACTGATTCACAATCCCCCACTACCCCGGGAAGCATTCGCGCTATGACGTCAATAATTACCATGGCTGCCAGTTCCCCACCAGTTAGAACGTAATCACCAATAGAAACTTCCTCATCTACAACACTGCGCACCCGCTCATCCACTCCCTCGTAACGTCCGCATATAAGAATCAATCCTTCATTTTTAGCCAGATCTTTAGCCAGATCCTGGTTCCACAGTTCTCCCTGAGGAGAAAGAAGAATAACCGGTCCTTTCGGTATTTGCGGACGAAGAAAATCCAGCGCTTCAAAAATCGGTTCCGGTTTCATAACCATTCCCGGACCACCACCGTAAGGATAATCATCGGTGGTGCGATATTTATCTCCGGCAAAATCGCGAATATTGACTAGAATTATTTTTAGCAGATTTTTTTCTTGAGCCCGTTTCAGAATACTTTCATCTATTGGCCCCTGGAACATATCCGGAAAGAGAGTTAATACTCCAATAATCATAATTTTCTTGACCGGTGCTTAATTTCCGGTCATTATTTAAAGACCTTCCAGAAGATGTACTACCATTTTTTTCTCGGTCAAATCGATTTTACGAACGACCTCCCGGATAGCGGGAAGCAACAATTCTTCCTCACCATCCTTAACCACATATACATCATTACTACCAGTTTTCCAGATTTCCTGCACTTTTCCCAGATATTCTCCATCCTCAGTAAAGACATCCAACCCCATCACTTCATAAAGATAATAGCTACCTTCTGGTAACTTCACTGCCTCTTCCCGCTTCACCGCGAGAAATCTTCCCCGTAAAATCTCTGCCTCCGAAATTGATTCCACTCCTTCAAATTTTATAATTATAAAATTCTTATGAAACCATACTCTTTCAATTTTCAAGCTTTCCAGTTTATCCCGGGGATCAATGAGATATACCCATTGCAGATCTCGGAACCTATCTGGAAAATCGGTTAAAAGCTCAACTTTTACTTCTCCTCGATTTCCTCGACTCCCTACAATTCTACCAACTCTTATCAGATTTACTTCCACTTCTCCCCCTTCTCATCTGCTCATTCCAGCAATTCCAAAATTACTTTCTTATTTTCCTTAGCCGCAGCAGCAGTGAGGAGGGTCCGGATTGCTTTAATAGTCCTCCCTTCTCTTCCAATTATCTTACCCAGATCCTCTTTGGCCATTCTCAACTCGTAGACGGTGGTTTTTTCACCCTCGATTTCCCGCACTTCCACCTCTTCCGGCTTATCTACCAGTGCTTTTACTAGATATTCCACCAGCGTTTTCATGGCTTTCTTTGTCCCCTCCCTCTTTTATGTCATGGACCTTTTTTCCAGGTCTTTCCCGAAGACTAAGGTACTTCTGCCATATACCAGATTGAGAAAGGAGTGTTTTCACAGTCCCCGAAGGCTCAGCCCCTCGATCAAGCCAATGGAGAACTTTCTCTTCATCCATTTTCACTGTAACTGGATTGTCTAATGGTCTATAATAACCTACTGCGTCCAGAAAGTTGCTATTCCGGGACTTCCGAGAGTCAGACACCACCAGCTTATAAAAGGGACGCTTTTTTGCTCCCATCCTTTTGAGTCGAATTCTAACTGCCATGCCATCACCTCTTTGATGAGCTTAAAATACTTACTCTATATTTATACCCCGGGTCAATAAAATTATTACCGAAAGCTTAAAAAATGATCCCATCTTTTAGCATTAGAATACTGTTTCATCATCTTTTTCATAAGAGAGAATTGGTTAAGTAAACGATTGACTTCTTGAACGGTGGTGCCACTCCCCTGGGCAATCCGTTTTCGTCGGCTACCATCAATGAGATGAGGATTTCTTCGCTCTTCTTCAGTCATAGAGTTAATTATTGCCTCAGTCCGCACCAGTTGTTTTTCATCCAGGGAGACATTTCTAAACATCGGTAGATTTTTCATGCCCGGGATAAGATTTATCAACTCCTCGGGTGAACCCATACGTCGCACCTGCTGCAACTGTTCCCGGTAATCATCAAAAGTAAATTCTTCCTGGCGTAATTTACGCTCCAGTTCTTGCGCTTTCTGCTGATCAACCTCTCTCTCCACTTTCTCCACCAAGGTAAGAATATCGCCCATACCCAGAATGCGGGAAGCCATCCGGTCAGAATAAAATGGTTCCAGGGCATCCAATTTCTCTCCCACTCCTACAAACTTAATCGGTTTATGAATGATGGTTACCATAGAAAGCGCCGCTCCCCCACGAGCGTCTCCGTCCATCTTAGTAAGAACCACACCATCAATTCCCACTTTATTTTCAAATGTCAAAGCCACATTCACTGCATCCTGACCAGTCATTGCATCCACTACTAAGAGAACCTCTGCCGGTTTGATATTTTGCACTATCCGGCGAAGTTCTTCCATCATTTCCTCTTCTACATGCAATCGACCAGCGGTATCAATAAGCACCAGATCGCGTAACTGTTGATGTGCCACCGTGATCGCATTCTGGCAAATTTTTATGGGATCCGAAGCGTTGGATTCTGTGTATGCAGGGACATCTAGCTGCTTACCCAAAACCTGTAGCTGCTCAATAGCTGCCGGCCGATAAATGTCGGCTGCTACCAGCAATGGTTTATGTCCTTCTCGGCGATAATAGCAAGCGAGTTTGCCCGCCACGGTAGTTTTCCCCGACCCCTGTAAGCCGGCTAAAATCACAACCGTAGGTGGAGAAGAGGCAAAACGAATTTTAGGGGCAACACTAACTCCTCCCAGTAGTGATACTAACTCATTATGAACTATTTTTATAAGTTGCTGACTGGGTGTAAGACTACGAAGAACCTCTTGGCCAACGGCTTTCACCTTTATTTGATCGATAAACTCCTTGACTACTCGAAAATTAACATCCGCTTCCAGAAGAGCTATTCTTACTTCCCGCAGAGCATCGGTGATGTTCTGTTCCGTGAGAACTCCCTGTCCACGTAATTTCCTAAAAATAGACTGAAATTTTTCACTTAGATTTTCAAACACTTTTTTCCCCTTTCAAGAACTTGGGAAAATTTGCTCGCCGTCTTTTCTGAAATCTTTCTACCAGACCCAACTTATTTTCAAAAACTTCCAACGCTTTCTCTGCTCTCTTCAAACTTTCATAAACCGCCTGCCGGCTAATACCCAATTCCTCACCAATTTCTCTCAAAGAAAAATCATCATTATAATACCGCTCGATAAGATTCCTCTGCCTTTCGGTGAGCAATTCCCCGTAAAAGTCGTAAAGCAAAGTAACTCGCAATCGATCCGATTTCAATTCCATCCCTGTCAAGTCATTACCTTGACAAACTAGATTAGCATATCCCCCTATTTTTGTCAATAAAAATTAAATAAAAAATGAAAAATTTTGATTCGGTAGCTACCAAATTCTATACCCGCGGTTTAGCCAGAACTTCCCGGACACGGAGATCCAGGAATTTACGGGGATGAGCGGGCTTAATTACTACCGCGGTATCCGCCCCTCGTTCAGTCCCAGCAATAGCAATTACATCTCGATTCACATCTATTGCTCCAGCATCCGCCGCCATAAGCACAATTTCCACACATACCTTCATCCCTTGGGAAAATATTCGTAAGGTATCCGCCACTATCTCGTTGGGAGCATGCCCGCCAAATTTTGTAGTGAAGGCCGAACTTACGTCGTCTCCCAGTGCGTGCAGAGTGGTTAGTATACACGCCCCTTTTTCTTGTAATTCCCGACGAACTTTTTCCTCCATCAACCACCCTTCCTCCTGGAATCCCATGGAGATAGTAACTACTACAATCTTTATACCTGAATCTTTGAAAACTTCCAGGGCTTGACGGGCGGTCTCTCCGTAAGTAGAAGCTACCACAATCTGAGAGATGCCTAGTTCCTGTGCTCGTCGATAGGCGGTCTCTAAAGTTTTCACCGTATTAACTTCACCAGATTTTTCAAAATAATAAGCCTTTACCTCCATCGTCTTAAATCCCCTCCCCGCATTGAATTTGTGAACCCAACAAAATCGTCTCACTCATTCTATTGGTACTTCTCTTCCTAACTCGGCTGATCGATAAATGGCATCGGTAATCCGATTAACCATCAATGCTTCTTCTCCCGGGATGGGAACCGCAGTATCTTTGCGAATGGCTTCGATAAAAAGGCGGATCTCAGTAAAATGTGAAGGAATAGTAGTATCTACTATCACCGGAGTAATATTGGTAAGAATGCGATTTTCTTCCCGGTAAATCCTGAGAGGATCAAGCTGACCACCACCTTCGGTACCGAAAATCTGGCAATTAAATACATCATTCTCAATATTAGCGCAGAAACTCGTCTCAATTACTAAACTCGCCCCATTACTAAAACGAACTAATCCCACCGCGAAATCTTCTACATTAAAAGTTTCCCTTTCCCATTCTCCCATCAGTCCCATAATATCGCTTCGTTTACCAAATTTGGTATAGACCAAACCCGAGGCAGAAACTGGCTGGGGATGGCCCATCAAATAAAGTGCCAAATCCAGGAAATGCACTCCAATATCGATTAAACAACCTCCCCCCTGCTTTTCTTTCTGACCGAAAACTCCCCAACCGGGAATACCCCGACGTCGTAATGCTTGGACCCGGGTATAATAAATCTCTCCTATTTTCCCATCGTCGGTAAATCGCTTCAAAATTTGCGCTTCGGGTTGAAATCGCCAGTTATATCCTACCATTAACTTTTTGCCCGCTTTCCTTGCCGCTTCTACCATCTCTTTTCCTTCCCGAGCATTAATGGCCAGAGGTTTTTCACAAAGAACGTGCTTACCCGCACGCAATGCAGCAATGGTAGGATCACGATGAAGGTAATTGGGCGTACAGACACTTACTGCATCCAGTTCCACTTTTTCAAGCATTTCGCAGTAATTGGTAAAAACGAAGGGGATGTCAAACCTCTCGGCAGCCTGTTTTGCCACCATATCACTGGTATCGCATACTGCCACCACTTCTGTTTTTTCCAATTTCTGATAGCCGGGAATATGTCGTGCTTGAGCGATACCACCACTGCCAATTATACCCACCCGAATAGGCCTGAGTTCGGTTCCCATTTATTTTTCCCTCCTCAAGAGATTACGGGTAGCTATAATATCCACACCCAATCTTAGAATATTTTTGACAATTACCTGTCCGATCTTTACTGGAGCTTCTACCTCTACCTTTTTCAAGTATTCCATACACTCCATAAGTTTCTCTTTAGGAATCGGTTGGCTAGCCTTTACCGGCACTACACGTAACTCACCATTTCTTACCCTTAAGGTGGTGGTGAGTCCTCTCATTGGATGATGAAATTCGTTCCGGGCATAACCTTCTCCTCTTTTACATTCGTTTCCCCTTACTACAATTTTTTCATTTTCCCCGGGGAAAACTTCCATAAGACATCCTAAGGGACAAAGAATACAAACTATATCCTTAACCGGTTTTTCATATTCAGTTTTCATATTAGCGTTTTTCAGCAGTTCACTTTATCATCGGGTAAATAAGGATATTTAATAAAAATAGCCTTCACATTATTAATAGTCTGATTGATAATGTCGTGAGACTCGCGGGGCTCTATGCGGAAAGCATCTCCCGGCTTGACCGAAAAGCTAACCTCGTTAATATAAATTATTGGACTGCCTTCCAGAAAATAAAAAGTCTCCTCAACCTCCTGATGATAATGTTTACCCAGGGTTTCTTGAGGTTTCAAAATTAAAACTCCCCATTCTATTCGAGGCCCGCGAAACAGATATTTAGGACCGGAATCGCCTTTGCGAAATTGTTTTTCCTGTTCGTTAACCTTCTCCATGATGGAACACCTCCATCAATAGGCTCTTTTTAATATAGCGATTAAATCTTCTTCTTCCAGCGGCCGGGGATTGTAACGGGTGGAACCCGCCGGAAGCGCTTCGCGAGCAATCCGGGATAGATTCTTTTCTTCCACACCAAACTCCCGCAAGTGCAGAGGAATCCCCAGTTTTAGGGTAAGATTGCGAACAGCTTCTACCGCTTTCTCGGGCTGGGGCTCTTCTCCAAAAATGCGGGCGATACGAGTAAACTTTTCCCGACAAATCTCCAGGTTATATTCCATAACATAAGAAAGTAGAATCCCATTAACCATACCGTGAGATATACCATAGTGAGCGCCTAAAGGATGGGCAAGACCATGTACTGCTCCCAAACCGGAATTGGAAAGAGCCAGTCCCCCGATCAAACTGGCCATGGCCATACCTTCCCGAGCAGTCAAGTCGCTCCCTTTTGTCACTGCCTGGGCCAGATGGCAAGCTACCAATTCTATCCCATAAATCGCCAGGCCATCAGTAAGGAACCAGGCCTGGGTAGAAACATAACTTTCAATGAGATGGGTGAGAGCATCCAGACCGGTAGTGGCGGTGAGCAAGGGAGGAGCAGTTAAAGTTAGTACTGGATCCACTATTGCCAATTTGGCTAAGAGATAAGAACTGCGAAAGCTAGACTTGGTTTTCTCTTCTCGGTTAGTGACCACGGAATTACGAGTAACTTCACTTCCGGTACCCGCAGTAGTGGGGAGTGCTACGAAGGGTAAGCCGGAAAATTTCATTTCCTCTCTACCTTCCAAATAGTCCCTCACCGATTTAGCTGTGGGAGCAATACCAGCAGCGGCTTTGGCAGCATCCAAAGGACTCCCTCCACCCAATCCCACTACTAAATCACACTTTTCTTTCCGCAATATTTCGACTATGCCATCAATAGTCTGAATAGAAGGATCGGATTCTACTTCGTCAAAAATTTCTACTCCTAAACCTGCTTCCCGCAAAAATCGGGCAACCTGATCGGTAATTCCCGCCTCCTTCATGGCTTTTTTTCCGGTCACCAGAAGCGCTTTTTTCCCTAATGAGGAAGCTTCCTTTCCTATACACTTATAACTATAGTTTCCAAAAAGAATTTTCCCCGCCGAAAGAAATTCCTGGATTTCCATTTCCCAACCTTTCTGTATTTCCATCCCCCAACCCTCCTGTCTGGAATCGGGGAAATTTTAGCACATCTTCCTTTAAAAGCCAAATAAAAAATCATTCTTCCACCTTGACAATAGATATTTATCATGATAGAGTGTGAAAAACCGTGAAGGAGGGGAATATGAACTATAAATCATTCCCAAAGTGGTACACTATTCCCGCGTTGATTTTAGCACTGGCAGCTCTCATTAGCGGTTGTGCCCGGGTAGCGCCGCTTCCTCCGGCACCTCCCACTCCTACTCCAACCCCGGTAATTCCTACCCCCACTCCGACTCCGGTAGTGATTGTTCCCACTCCGGTGCCGGAAATTAACATTGCTCAGTTCAACGCGGCAAAAAAACTTTATGAAGATGGAGAATACGGAATTGCTAACTATGAATTTCAGGCTCTTCTACGTGCCTATCCCAAGAGTCGTCAAGCAGATCTTCTAACATACTATATTGGGATGTGCTACCAGAAACTGGACCTTTACCCCATGGCCAGAAACTGGTTCCAGGAGCTCCTCACCAATTATCCTAACAGTCAATGGGCTCCGGCAGCACAAGTAGAAATTGGTTATGGTTACCTTGACCCTAAACGACCAGATTATGATAAAGCTTACGAGGCCTTTACGGCAGTAAAAACCAAATATCCTCAGAGTGAATGGGTAGACAACGCTGAATGTGGCCTGGGGTATGCGGCTTTAGCACAGGGTAAATATGCTGATGCTCTTGCACAATTTAACTTAGTATTAACTAATTACCCTCATAGTGATAGTGCCAGTAAAGCCCAGTATGGAATAGCTAAGGTCTACGAAAAACAAGGAAAAACCCGGGAAGCCCAGGAAATTTATGCAAAAATTCTGGAACTCTGGCCTAACAGTGAGGAAGCAAAATTGATAAAACAAATTCCGCCGGTCACTCCCACACCGGTAACCCCAACTCCCATAGTAAAACCGGTAGAGCCGGTAGAAACCATGTATAATTCTGCTTACGCGACCTATCAGAAAGGAAACTATCGCGATGCCATTAAAAAATTCCAGGCGGTAATTGATAACTATCCCACATCAGTATGGGTAGAAAATTCTCTTTACTGGATAGGAGTAGCCTACATTGATTTAGGAGATTATCGAACGGCTATTGATTATTTTGATCGGGTATTAAAAAATCCTTATTATCGCCGGGAAGATCCTGATTATGACAAAAAGGATGATGCTCAATTAAGTATTGCCAATTGTTATCTCTGGCTGCGCGATTACGGAAAAGCGCTTCTTCACTATCGCAAGTTGATAGAGCTCTATCCTCAAAGCGAATATGTGGACCGGGCCCAGGAAAAAATTAAGGAGCTGGAATCCCTTTCCCAATAATTTTGCCGGGTTTATATCCGGTTAGAGCGGGGCTCTGATAAAGGAGCCCCGCTTTTTATTTGGGAAATTATTTGCCGAACCAACCGGTGAGCCAAACGCGAAGGTTCGGGAAGCCGATATTTCCCGCAACTGGCTAATATAATTTCTACTGTCATTTTTAAATCAATCTTGTAACCAGGGGAAACTAAAACCGGTTTAACATTTTTCCGGGTGCGCAAAATTGCTCCCACTATCTCATCTTGATGATAAAGAAACTCAAATGCTCCTACTTGATTCACCGGCTCATTACCTTCCCCTATTAATCGAGATTTAGCACAGCCAATGGTAGGAAGATCCAGTAATAAACCCATATGAGTAGCAATTCCTAAATGGCGAGGATGGGCAATTCCCTGACCATCAAAAATTACTACCTGAGGATTTTTCTTCAATCGAGAAAAAACACTAAGTAAGATCGGGGCTTCACGAAATGAAAGTAATCCGGGAACATAAGGAAAGCCAACTTTTCCTACCATCCAGCTCTCTTCCCAAACCTTCAAGGAGGGGAACTCCATAACTACCACTCCACCCGCTATCAGATTCTGACCCGGAAAATAAGCGGCATCCGCTCCTGCAATCAAGGAGATTTCCTCTCTGGAATGGATTACATTTCTCAAAATAATTTTCGGGCGTAATTTTTCCTGAATTTTTAATGCTTCCGCCGGAGAAACATTCCAGGGATGTAACTTTCGCCATTTCAAATCTTATTACCTCATTTAAAAAATTTTGTCTGCTGAATTTCTCGACCCCAGCGGCGGTAGTCGGCTAATTTCCAATCTTTTTTACTACCTTTCTTCCCCATCGCCAGATCGGCAATCCCGCATTCGGGCTTCATACAGAAAAGACATGCCCCATAACAATCAGCTGCCGGTTGAAAAATACCCCCTTTTCGGATATAGACGGGAATATCAATCCCTTCGCAGTTAGTGGAACTCATAAATTCCCGATTAAGACCCTGAACTTCCTTTCCTACTAACTCATATTCCATACAAAGAGCAAAAGTTATCCTTTTTTTATCGCAGGTGGAACGCAAAAAATCGAACAGCTGTTTTCGATAATTTATGTCAGCGTGTAAATAACTATCAATATTTTCTCGGTAAAGCCGGCGATAGTCGCAAACCAACCCGCTCCCGAAGTAATATTTAAGATAACTCAGGATATCCGGGGCTAAAGAATGAGGTATGTCCAGACAGCTGGCTACTATATGGTTTACCCCCTTATCTATCAGCCGGGATATAATATCTTTCAGGCGCGGTCTACTATCAGTGAGGTAGGGGAAGATAGGATCCAGGCGAGCTACCGTAAATATCCCTTGGCGGCTCAGGCGACGGAAATTCCCTAATAATTCGGCGGTAGAAGCTCCTCCGGGAACAAGAATCTTTCTTAACTCATCATCTAAGGTTAAAATGGTAACCTGACCGAAAGAATGTGTTTGCATTTTTATCAAATCCACGACCTCTTCCCTGACTACTCCTTTAGTAATAAATTCAATAGGAATATTACGAGTAACAAACTCACGGATAATCTTTTCTGAAAGCCGGTAGCGATTATTCAGCGGTTGAAAAGGGTCGGTTACCGGGGATAGGTATCCGGGGGAGGCAACGTAAAGGGAATCAAGTTGCTTAGCTACTTCCCGGTCAAAATCTTGAAATACAGTAACTATTCCCTTTTCTCGGTAAAGAGAAAAATAACCTCGGAATCCTCGGGCATAGCAGAAAAAGCAGTTAAAAGTGCAACCATTGTAAGGATTAATTAGCAATCTTTCTCCAGTACATTCTCTTTTCCCTGGCCACCAGCCGTGTAATTCTTTCCGAGATTCAACCAGAATATGAGGTAACGGTTCGGATATTATTTGGTAGCCCCTCTTCGCCTTCCCCCAATGTAGAGTAACCTGGTTATTATTAACCGAGTAATTTTCCCTCAAGTCCTCACTCATAGATAAAACAACCTCGAAATAAAAAAGGAAGCTTTCGCTTCCTTTTTCTGGGAAAAAATTAAAATTTTAAAAATGTAATTACCTTTTGGAAAACTGGAACCGCCTTCGGGCACCTTTCTGTCCAGGCTTTTTGCGTTCCACCATACGAGAATCGCGGGTTAATAAACCTGCCTTTCGAAGTAAGGAACGGAAATCATCATTGGCCCGAGCTAAAGCACGGGCAATACCCAGCTGTACCGCCCCCGCCTGTCCGGAAAGACCGCCTCCACGAACATTAGCGTAAAGATCAAACTTCTGGAAGGTATTGGTCAACTCCAGAGCCTGTAAGGCAATCATTCGATAGGTTCCTCGAGGAAAATATTCTTCCAGTGAGCGATCGTTAATTATCATTCTTCCAGTTCCCGTCCTTAGATATACCCGTGCTACCGCCTCTTTTCGACGTCCAGTTCCGTAATATTGAACCTTACTCAAACCTTAATCCTCCTGTAATTTAATTATTTACTCTTTCAGTTCCCAGATTTCGGGATTTTGAGCAGCATGGGGATGCTCGGGACCCCGATAAACCCGTAAGTACTGGAAGAGAGTTCTTCCCAGACGATTATGAGGTAACATACCTTTAACCGCTAGTTGAATTACCTTTTCCGGCTGTGTTTTCAGTAAATGATCGCAGCGAATACTCTTCAAACCTCCCGGATAGCGAGATGCTCGATAGTAATATTTTTCTTTTAATTTCTTCCCCGTCAGACGAACTTTTTCAGCATTGATAACAATTACTCCATCGCCCATACATACATGTGGTGAGAAGTTGACTTTACGTTTCCCCCGCAGAATATTGGCCACTTCGGTCGCTAGCCGACCCAGAACTTTCCCCTCAGCATCAATTACATACCATTTCCGAGTTATTTCGGAAGGCTTAGCTACCTGAGTGCGCATTCCATTTTCCTCCTAAACTATTTACTGAAAAATTTACCTAAAAGACAGAATATAAGTATAAGGAAAAAAATCATCCCTGTCAAGCAATCTTTGTAAGCAGGAGACCGAAAATTGAATAAGTCAGGTAATTGATACCGGCGATACTTTGATTTATTTCTCCTCCTCTCAAAAATTTTATGTTTGCCTTTCCGCAATATCTCCTACAATTGGCAACTTGTATTTCACACCTTGATACGCCCTGTACATAAGAATCAACCAAAGTATCAGGACTAATATCCATACCAGAGCGGTAAGTACTCCTCCAATGAAAGGTATCCATCTCAATATCCAGGCTATTACTGATAAGGGCAGAAATGTTAATAAAGATTGCATGGCATGGAATCGTACAAACCGATTCTCTTTCTCTAACACCAGAAAAACAATGCCGGTTATCCAACCCAGAACATAGCACAGAAGCCCTGCCAGATTCTCTTCTAGATTCATTGATGTTTTTACCATTTTAAACCTCCTTTTTTAGAAGATCTATCTTTTTGACACAAACTTAGGTCTTTCCTACCTGAAGCGGGCTACATACTTGTCCATCGTATTCCAAACTGGTTGCGCATTCTCCTCCTAACTACTTCTTCCGTATTTGATACCCATGGTTTATACTTATTTTTTTCTGGAACCTCATGGATTATAACCCAGGTATAATGTTGTGGCTTCAGGGAGGGCATTCTTCCATGGCTTTTACTCCTGCTAAAATTCTTTCCTCCAATTCCTCCTGGTAGGCAAAAAAGGCCACTCCATCGGCACCGTTATTTATCACTGCCCGCACCGATTCATTTAGCTGCGAATCATCAAGCCAGATAATAGGCACCAACTGGCTATTTTCTCCCAGCATCAAACGTGCCTTATTAGTTTCCATGCCCACTATTTCTACCGGTAACTCTTCTACTATATTTTTCATGGAAATTATATCTTTTCCCCAACCAAAAAGATTCAGTATTATTGCCAAAGTTTGTTCATCCCGCAGATAATTTTCACCAAACATCCGGACAATTCCGGTCAGTTCGGAATTCAAGCCGGCAGGTCCTCCATTAGGAGCACTCTTACGATAAATCATAGGGGAGAAAATATCCACCAGATTTCGGGACTGGAAGTAGCTTTGACCTACTATAAAAGAGAGGGAGGGACTAAAAAAATATACCCCAAGATTTTTGCCTTTCTCCCTAACTAACCGGGAAATATCTCGAATATAGGCGGTAGTGCACTCCCTCCGGAAAAGCAACCAATCAAAAACTCCCGGATACTGACCGAGAAAGGGCAATAAATCCAGGGGTGTTTTCAAAAGTTCCTTCCAGAGGAAATAATCCTGCCCAGATTGAATAAATCGGTAAAGAGCGGAAACATCTTTCTTTATTTTCTCAAAGTTAAAACCTATAATTTCTGCTTTTTTCTGACATTCGGAGCAGAAACAGGTAAAGAAGGCATCTCTTCCTGAAGCCGGAGAAGCAAAACGAATACCATCCAGAAATATTCCTTCAACATTTTCCTTCTCCAACATTTGAGATATCCAGTGGCGTTGAAACTGCTGCACTTCTTTCTGATTAGGACAGGTGGAACGAAACCAGACCTGCCGGTTTCCATTAATATCCATACTGAGATATTTCTCATCACCAAAGTGATTCCGACTGTAAGCCTGAACGCAGACATAGACTTTCAAACCGTTTCCCAGTGCCAGGTCTATGTTTTCCCGATTCCAATCCATTATTACGAAGGAAAAATTCAATTCTTTTAACCATCTGGCGGCTTCGTCTTTTTTATTCTTGGGAAATCCATAAATCCAGCTTTCCATAAATTTCTCCTACTAGGAGTAAATCCTATACTTTTACCATTACCACGCCAGGTTCATCTTAACATAGAAGAATTTTTCTAGCAATAAATTTATTTCCCAATATGCTTTTTCCAGGGATAGGATTATTAATACCGCTAAAAAGCTTTAGCGAAACCTCCGTTTGCTTGAAAATCTCATCATAGGAATTGACGAAATGAGTAAAAAAAGAGTTATAATAAGATTGACTTAAAATTTTCGCCATGGATAAAGGAGGCGATAAACATAAAAAGGATTCCGGTTTTGGTGGCGTTAATAGTTGCGATTCCACTCGTCGCATTAGCTCAAATAACACCTGATAATGTGGCGACCCTTCTATCAATGAAACTGCCTGATTCGCGGGTCAGCCAAGGGAACTTCCTAAGGGTTCTTCCGGCATTGCTGGGGTTCGGTGCGCGCATCAAATTCAATGCTCCCATCGAGGAGTTTGTCCTTCTACTTACCGACCTCGGGATAATGGAGCCAGGGTACCCCATTAACCCTCCGGCTCCAGTCACCAGGGGATGGGCGGCCGTGCTCAAGGTCAAAGCTTTAGGAATACAACCCAATCTTATCGAATGGATACAGATAAAAATCTCTGGTCTGACACCAGCGATTGCTACTAAGATGGCCCAGCGGGCTGGAGTAATGCCTCCCGGGAAGGCAGAAAACACCGAGACAGGTATGGAGTTTGCCAGTGAGTGCCTGGCTATCGCCAGTTTAGCTCGAACGCGTCCACTGCCGGGAGCCAATATTTCGTCTATTCTTGCTATTATCAGCGCAATTACTTCCAGGGTTGTAAACATTAAAACCTGTGAATTAGTCATTCCCGGTCTCGTGCATGTTCCAACATCATAACACTTGCGGCTTATAGAGTTACGGGTTTCCTTTGGGAAGCTTCGAGCGAATATCTTAAAGCTGAGAGAGTTATTTGCTGAAGCGCTTTCAAAAGCTGCCTGGACACATCGAGAAGATATAGTTAGCTGATGGAGTAGGAGGTAAGGTTTCCTTGAGAGAACTAGTATTGGTGATCAGGAGGCGTCTGGAGCGCAACGATGCCTTGCTGAAGCATGGGATTATTATGCTTCTGGCCAGTGCTATGGGGACCTTTTTCAACTACCTATACCAGTTATTCATGGGTCGGATACTCCGCCCCGAGGAATATGGGATCTTAGGAGTCTTAATCTCATTAGTCTATGTTTTGACTGTCCCGGTGCAGACTATTCAGGTATCAACAATCAAGGTTTTCTCAAGGTTCCGAGTGAACGAAAAAGATGAGACCTTAGGATTTTTGCTCCGCCATATTGGCAAAAAAGTTTCCCTCTTGAGTTTCTTGGGCATGATAGGCATTTTAGCGGCAAGCAATTTTATTGCTAAATTCCTGCGCATCCGGGGTATTATTCCCGTCGTTTTTCTTGGGGTTATCTTCTTCTTTCAGCTCCTTTTACCCACTTTCCATGGTGCCCTGCAGGGTTTACAACGATTCACTCATTTAGGAGCCAATCAAATCGCTAACTTTGGAAGCAAGTTACTCTTTGGAGTAATGTTAGTCTCTCTCGGCCTGGGAGTTGAGGGAGCCTTAGCGGGGATAATTATAGGTAACCTTATGGGGATTTTGCTCAGCATCTTCTTCCTGCGAGATATATTTCGCCAGACCCCTGTTATCACTAAAATGCCCCAGATTTCATCCTATTCAGTTTATACCTTCGTAACCTTCCTTTTTATTACTCTTTTTTACAACATTGACATAATTTTGGTGAAACGCCTCTTTACATCTGTTGAGGCGGGCTACTATGTAGCTGCCTCTACCTTAGCCAAGGCAGTTTTCTTCGCTTCGACACCCATCGTGGGAGCGATGTTTCCCAAAGTATCTGCCTGGAATGATAGGAACAATGAAGCAGTCACCACTCGGCTTTTAAAGGATGCTTTGTTCTATACCGGATTTTTGGCTGGATTGGGAACCTTGATACTCAATCTATTCCCGGGATTTGTCGTTTCCTTCCTTTACGGATTTGCTTATAAAGAAAGTACCAACCTAGTTGGTCTATTCGCCATCGGAATGCTCCTGTTCAGCTTGAGTTACGTATTGATTCTCTACCAACTGGCATTAGCTCGGAAGAAGTTCTTGCCTTTGCTGGCATTAGGAGCGGTTATGGAGGTCGGGGGGATCATGTTCTTCCATAGTTCATTATGGAACGTGGTTGCGGTGTTCACAGCAGTAATGGCTTTAATTTTTCTAAGCATGTTGGCGTTGACGCCGAGGTACAAATTGAAATATTAAAAGTAAAGTGGCAAAGGACTTTAAAGAATGGTTGATATATCAATAATATTACCGGCGTGGAATGAAAGCAAATTTATTTTTAATAGTATTAATACCATAGAAAATTTATTAGCTACCTCTAGATTAAATTACGAAATAATCGTGGTTGATGATGGTTCTTCTGATGGCACTTATGCGGTAGCCACTAGGGCAACGAAAGAAAATCATAGGATAAAAGTTGTTAGAAAAGAAAGTGAAGGAAAGGGCTCGGCTTTGAAATATGGATTTAATTTTTGTTCCGGTAAACTGGTTACTTTTATCGATGCCGATTTAGATCTAAATCCCAAACAAATTCCTCTCTTCATTGAATATATGAAAAATTATAATGCCGATGTAGTCGTTGGTTCAAAAAGACATCCTCTATCAAAAATTAACTATCCCCTCTTCCGGAGGGTTTTAAGCCTGGGCTATCAAATTGTTACCAAAATCCTCTTTAATCTCAATTTAAGGGATACCCAAGCGGGGTTGAAGTTATTCAAATATGAAGTCCTAAAGGAAATCTTTCCCAGAATTTTGTGTAAAAAATATGCCTTTGATTTAGAATTGCTGGTTAATGCTTCTCATAGAGGATTTAAAATTATGGAAGCTCCGGTGGAATTGAATTGGCAAAGAGTGGCTAACAGAATTAAATTAAAAGATATATCAAAAATTGCTTTAGATACGGCGGCCATTTTCTATCGGCTGAAAATTTTAAAATATTACGATAGAAATTATTGCCATGAACTAGAAAAATGAAGATATTGATATTCAACTGGAGAGATATAAAAAATCCTGAAGCCGGAGGAGCAGAAATTTTTACTCATGAAAATGCCAGAAGATGGGTAAAAGTAGATCATGAAGTTACTTTGTTTACTTCCGAATTTGATGGCTGTAAAAAAGAAGAAATAATTGATGGAGTGAGAGTGGTTAGAGCTGGTGAAAAAATTTGGGTGTATCAGAAGGCGAAAGAATATTATAAGAAATATTTCTCTCAGGAAAATTCTGATCTTGTGGTTGATGAAATTAATACCCGACCGTTTTTTACTCCCAATTTTGTGAATAATGGCGAGAGGATTATTACATTGATTCATCAATTAGCGAGAGAATATTGGTTTTATGAGGTTCCTTTCCCTTTAAATTTTATCGGCTATTTTTTAGAAAATGGATGGCTGAAGAATTATGTTGACAAACCAACAATTACTGTTTCCGAATCTACCAAAAAAGAGTTAATCGATTTAGGATTCAAAAAAGTTTTTGTAGTTTCTGAGGGGTTAAGTTTCAAGGCGTTAGAGAAAATGCCGGAAAAAGAAAGAGAACCAACAATTGTTTATCTCGGTAGATTAAAGAAAGCAAAAAGGCCGGATTTGTGCATAAAATCCTTTCAAATTGTCAAGGGGAAATTACCCAGTGCAAAATTGTGGATTGTGGGAAATGGCTATTACAAGAAGAAATTAGAAAAAATAGCCGGCGAAGGAGTCAGATTTTTGGACAAAGTTTCAGAAAAAGACAAAATTGAGCTATTATCCAAAGCATGGATTCTGGTCAATCCTTCTGTTAGAGAGGGCTGGGGAATTAATATAATTGAAGCGAATGCCTGTGGTACTCCCTGTATAGCCTATGATGTTCCTGGATTAAGAGATTCCATAATTGATGGAGAGACAGGGATTTTGGTTAAGGAAAATGGAAATGTTGAAAAATTGGCGGAAGCAATTATCTTACTTTTGGAGGATGCCGAATTAAGAAATAATTTAAGTAAGAAAGCCTTGGAACATTCTAAAAAATTCAGCTGGGATGAAACTTCTGAAGAATTTTTAAAAGTTATCCGTGAGGTTGTTAATGAAAAAAGATAAATTTCAAGAATATTCAAAAAGGCATATCCACATCTTAGAAGAAAATGTTACCTCCAAAAATGAAAAATAATCCTTTAGTTTCAATAATAATTCCAACTTATAACTCAGAAAAAACTTTGTCTAAATGTTTACAAAGTATTAAAAATCAAACTCACAAAAATATTGAAATTGTTGTTGTCGATAAAGGCTCTACAGATAGGACTATTGAAATCGCAAAAGAATTTAATACTAGAGTTTATGTCATCGGTGCTAAAGAAAGAAGCGAACAAGTGAACTATGGAGCAAAAAAAGCAAAAGGAAAATATATTTACAGAGTAGATTCCGATTTCATTTTAGAAGAAAGCATTGTAGAAGAAGCTGTTAGAAAATGCGAAAGAGATGGTTACGATGCGATTTGCATTCACAATACTTCTGATCCTACTATAAGTTTCTGGTCCAAAGTTAGAAAGTTCGAAAGAGATATGTATAAAGATGATGAATTAAACGTTGCCGCAAGATTTTTTAGAAAAGATGTCTTTGAAAGGGTCGGAGGATTTGATGAAAAATTAGTTGCAGCAGAAGACTATGATTTTCATAATAAGTTTTTGAAAGCAGATTATAAAATTGGTAGAATTGATTCAGAGGAAATTCATATAGGAGAGCCGAAAACTTTATGGGAAATAACTAAGAGACATCATTATTATGGAAAAACATTAGTTAAATTCATTGAGAAGAATAAAGAAAAAGGAATGAAACAACTGAGTCCGATTAGACCCGCTTTTACTAGACATTGGAAGAAATTTATAAAACATCCAATTTTAACTTTCGGATTTATAATTTATCAACTCGTTAAGTATTCTTCGGGAGGACTAGGGTATTTAATAGCGAAAATTAAATCATGAAATTTTGCAAACTCGATAGAAAAAAGCAAATAAGCCTAGTTTATAGGTTTGAATTATTCTTGAAAAACAGAAAATTTTTCTCAAAGCCTTTATTTACTCTGGGAGTCTTATTTTTGAAATCAATAGAGTATGCCTCAGCAAGCTTGGAATATTTAGTTGAAAAGACAAAAAATAATATTGAAGGATTAAAACATGAAATTTAAATTAAACCTTTATTAAAACTGGGAAAAAAGCAGGAATAAATCATTTTTATCTTTGCTAGAATATAATCCAAATTCCAAAGTTGTAGACTTGGGTTGCGATAAAAACTAAGGAAAAAATTAGAAACTGGAAAATAATAGGTATCGATGGAAAAGAAGAAATGTTAGGTTTGGTAAGAGAGAAAGGCCTACAGGTTGAAAAATAGGATTTAAATAAAAAACTACCCTATGCCAATAGCACTTTTGATGATGCATGGGAGGTAAGAAAATGAGTAACAAAGCCTTGGCGTCTGTTACAGTGGGCATACCGATATACAATGAAGAAAAGAATATAAAGCGACTTTTGTATTCACTAGCCTTTCAAGACATAAGAATTAAAAGCACTGTCTTAATAAATGATGGCTCTACCGACAAAACACTTGAAATACTTAAAAAAATAAAAAATAACAATAACATAAAAAAAAGATTAAAAATTTATATCATAGATTTAAAGGAAAACAAAGGTAAAAATAATGCTCTAAATTTAATATTCACTCATGCCCAATCGGATTGTTTGATATTATTGGATTCTGATGTATACTTCTCAAAAAATGACACATTAAAACGTTTGTTAAAATGTTTTAATGGCAATGATGTCGGATTGGTCTGTGGATGGTACAATATTGAGGTTTTACGGCCTTTCTATATTATCGGTAGAGCATACAGATTCTCAGGCAACTTCTTAGAAAAAATGGATCCGACTTTAAACAATATATATGGTGCCACTGGGGCAATTATGGTTCTCCCTAAAGATGTGTATAAGAATCTAATATTACCAGAAAATATTACCAGAGATGATGCCTACATATACCTACATGTTTTATCATTAGGGAAAAAGTTTGTTTTTTGCCCAGACGCTAAAGTTACGATACCTCTGTTGAACAAAGAAACTCTTAGAATGTTTCTTCACAAGCAAATTAGAGCGAGAAGTATTCCCGAACAGCATCTTGAAACATTCCGTAGCCTAGCAAAGCGGGAGTTTAACAGACCCGATTTAAAGATTTTTTTAAAAGCCTTTCTTTATTGTTTTGCTAGATATCCTGTGGATGGAACTATCTGGGTTGCGTTAAAGATAATTTCGTACTTCTACCGAAAGCTCAATACTCATACGGACATACTTTGCACATGGAGAAAAGTTGGATTTTGAGAATCATAAGGTAATATACAATGGTAAAATTCATGTTTTTCAACAATTATGAAAAAGCTAACAAATTTAGGATGAAACTGCTGGCAGATCATGCGAAGGGCATAGTTCTAGATGTTGGGGCATCACAGTTACCAAATAAGTTTTTTGATTATTCGGAAAAAATAAAAGAAGTGTGGATGCTAGATGTTAAAGAACACAAAGCGGAATTGCCTACGAAGTATAAAAAAGTCATACTCTTTGACCTGGATGACTTGTATAATCCTCTGCCACTTCCTGACAATACCATTGATACCATCATATTAGGTGAAATTTTAGAGCATCTATATAATCCATTTAGAGTTTTGAAGGAATGTAAAAGAATACTCAAGGCCGATGGTATTTTACTAATTTCTACACTAACACCAAAATACTACTTGGAACTAATCCATATGTTAATATTTTCAAAACCTATGGGATTTCCAGAGCACAAAATCCTCTTTACGAGGGATCAGATAAAACACATGCTCAACGTGCTTGGTTTTAAGATCAGAAAAATAATTGGATATAGTTTCTGGATACCCTTAATTAGGGTAGGGTTTGTGCAAACAGGATTCACACTACCTGAACTTCTCACATGGCACCAAATCTACATTGCATAAGTGACAAATTGACAAGAATAAGAAGATTAACAAAAATGGATAAATGCAAATATAAAAGTATAAAAGATTCGATTTTTATACTAGCATTTTTGTTGCCTCTGCTTATACTCGTTATTAATTGGTTTCAAGGTTGGAATTATATTCACCAAATAGATGCTTGGTTTAGAATAAACCCGGAAAGACAGTTACAAGATGTTCTTTACTTTTGGAAAGATGGCGAAAGTATAGGATATGCCAGTCCAGATTTTCACACGATATTGTTCTGCACATGGCAAGTTATATTGCTAAAATTTATTGGAATATTCTTGGACTTTTGGAAGGCGTTAGTGTTTTCTCAATTTGCAATGTATTACTTAACGATCCTCTTTGGGACTATTTTTGTATATTTATTTTTTAGGGAATTTTACTACACTTTTTTTGATACCCATCATAATATTGACAAAAGAAAGGGAAAAATAATTTTATATGCGTTATCTATCTTCTACATATTTAACCAATATACATTAATTTATGTATTTTACAGGTATACTGCCTGGACACTCTTATGGATTGGACTACCTTTAACAGGTTACATTCTTTTAAAGTACCTAAAATCAGGCTCAAGAAAATATATTGCCTATTTTGGGATAGCAACCCTCTTAACTCCAATTAGTGGAATGTTTTCCTTAGGCACACTACCAGTACTATTTATAAATTGTGTATTGATTTGGGTATTACTAACCTTCTATAATCCTAAACTTGCTAGCTACTATTCTTTAAGATTCTTTATATTCGTTATAACTGCAATATTGCTTAACTCATGGGTTTTAATCCCTCAAATTATAGGAATACAATCTATGACGGAAGCAGGGCAAATTTCGTTATCGACAGATAAATTTTCTTTAGAATATGCTTCACAATTCACGAGCATATTAAATATTTTAAGATTTTTAGGCTATTATGGGTTATATGGCGTCAAGGTTACATACGCAAGTTTTCCATACGTCTGGATACATGTTTTGGATAATTTGGCTTTTCAAATTTTAACGTTTGCGCATCCTTTAGTATTAAGTTTGTCACTCATATTGTTATTCCAAGAAAAGCAGAAACCTTTAAAGAAGGTGTATTTGACAATTTTGGTCGTCATGTCAGGATTTATTTTAATAATGAAAGGTGCTAGTGAACCTTTTCCTGATGTTGGATTCTGGCTGCTTGATTTAAATTCAATATTTTTCAGACACCCATATGACAGATTCGTACACATTTTTACAATATTGCACTTTGTGGTACTTTTATACTTCTTACACAGAGTGACCACGATTATTAAGAGATTCAAACACTTTGTAATCTCAGTTACAACGTTTGCAGGAATTCTTTTACCCTTATCTTATCCTATCTTTACTGGGGCTGTTGTACATCCTTTGGATAGGATAGATCTCTCTAATACTTCTTATTGGACATTACAAAACAAACTTAATGTTTCTGACCTTAATAAATATAGAGTTTTGGTAATGCCTTTCGTCGTAGACTCTCAGGAGTATTCATACAACCTATCTGGTAAAATTCATCACCCAAATGCTAAATCTTTGGTATACAGCTCTTTAATTCCAGAAATACGAGTTATACAGTATCCAAAATCTCAACAAGATAACAACTTTTTATATACTTTATACTACACGATGAAAGCTAAAGAATATGAGGAATTTATTAACATCGCCAGGAATGTAAATATACGTTACATAATATTTCACAAGGATGCGACCGATATATTTATAATTGGATCTAGAAATAAGGAAATAATAAAATTAACACCTACTTTTATTAGGGTCTTAGAAGAAAAAAATTTAATTACAAAAGTTTTTGAAAATGAAAATATTATAGCTTATAAAATAAATAAAATACCTAGAGAAGTATTTTTTGTGTCTCCTTTCGTATTTGCCACTAAGGATTCTAATTTGCTATCAAAAATTCCTTATAATTATAGTATTATATTTATAGAAGACAAATATAAGCAAGAAATGTTACGCATTCTAAAAAGCTCTCCTAAAATATTAGTAATTAGTAATACTTCACAATTGGAGGAAGAAGTTGAGAAGGTTTTGCAAAACAAAACAGTATCAGTAATCTACATCTTTGGGGCTGAGTCCGACCTTTACAGAGTCAATGCTATGACAACTAAAAACTTAGAAGTAAGCGATGGAGAAGTATTGCTGCTAAACGCAGATGGAAAAGCCTGGCAAGATGTAGAGGTAATTAAAAACGGAAACTATAGAATTGCTTTAAAAGGAGAAGGGAAATTTAAAGTAAGCATTGAAGATAAATCCTTTGTTCTAAGATCTAATTCTTTAAATTTTACTTACTCGCCAACATTCGATCTTAAAGCTGGGAAGTATAGGTTTGAAATAACACCACTCTATGTTACTAATCTCGTTGTAAATCCTTCTTTTGAGAAAGTATTTGCAGAATTGCCGGAGAACTGGACAATTACCAATAACTACTTTAGGGTAAGCCCCGATGTAGGTTATAGTGGAAAATACAGTCTAAAAGTTTCAACAACATCGATAACTAAACCACGGACGTGGAGTTATATTGTAAGCGAGCCTATAGACGTAAAACTTGGAGAGGATTACATATTTATTACTCATATGAAAATATTTAATGCTAACGCTAGCCATGTAGTATTAGAAGGATATTCTAATAGCACAAAAGGATGGGTACAGTTAATACAATGTCCTCCAGGCGCGACTGGAACCGGCACCTTCGATTGGAAAGAATTTAAAAGCACAGTAAAAATACCCGACGATATCACCAAGATAAGAGTTGTGCTGAATGCTGGCTGGATTCTAGATGAAAACAGAGGTAAAGCGGTAACGTGGTTTGATGATATTCAAATATACAAGCAAGCATTGAATACAGTCTGGTTATACTCAACGGAAACAAATCAAACGATAGAGCAACTCTTTAAAGTCAAAGAAAAGCTAGCAGAGATAATTTCCTACGAGAAAATTAATCCAACCTTCTGGAAAGTAAAGGTGAATGCAACAAAAACATTTATGCTAAGTTTTGCAGAGTCTTACAACTCACTATGGGAGGCAAAAGTTTATAGAGATGGGAAATTAATCAATAAAGTAGAATCGATTCCATTATATTCAGTAATTAATGGTTTCTGGATTGATGAGACTGGAGATTTGGAAATTAAAATTAGATATAAACCTCAAGATTGGTTTGAAAAAGGCTTGATAGTTTCAGGGTTGACTTTTGTTGGTTGCTTGGGTTATTTGGGATATGATTGGAGAAAAGGTAAAAAGAGACGTGCGGGGAGAGGAACTGGTCGTGCGGCTCAAGAGTGAGTTTGCTTTTGGCTAATCTGGAGTTCTTATACATGGTAATACGCAAAATATGATATGCTTGGCAATACGCCAAAAAATGAGTGGTTAGAGTCATTATGTCGAGTTCTGTCCAGCTTTTGATTTTAGCGGGAGGATTATATTGCTTTTCCCTCCTAGTAGCTTTTTTGCTCCAGCGGGGCCTGAAAAAATTTGGGAAAAGGCCTTTTGCCATTCCTTATGACAGATTGCCTATTGGGATAGCAATAGCCCTTCTAGTAGTGACTGCGGGAGTGCTTGCTTCCGGTAATGAGGCAATGGCTAATGATTTAGCAGTTATGGCTTATTACCTGCTTGTCCTCGGCGTCTTCCTACTATTTATCGATTTCATCCGCGAGCAACGGAGAGTGAAGCGAACTTTCAACTCTAAAAATGCTGTTAACTATCCAAACTCTGAAGAAGTGGGTAACCATCCGAACTCTAAAGATGCGGCTAACCATCTGAAAAGTAAGCTTCCAAATAGTGGGCCTCCCAATGGATAATAGATGGATAATAGGATATATAAGGTTTCCTTTCTGACGCCGGCAACATTAAATGCTCACCAGTTATGGAGCCCCAAATGAATGATAGGACATATAAGGTTTTACTTCCACCCGTCGGTGACGTTGTCGGGATACCCGTCGATACCAGTCCTCCAAATGAATAATCCAAATGGATAATAGGATATACAAGGTTTTCCTTCCCGCCATCTTATTCTTAGTCCTCGCGGTGGGCGTCTACATGGCACTGGTTAATCCTGCCGTTTGGCGAATGGGCTCTTGCCTTTATGGAAGCAAATCGGATAACTTTGCTACCCTTTGGGGAGTGTGGGTCCTCAATCACAGCGGAACGGGCTTCACCTATCTCGTTAACTTCCCCTTAGGCAAATTCATAGAAAGAAACCTTTTGGACTTCCTCACCATCCTTCCCGCTGTCCGGCTTGCATCAATCTCTAATGAGGTATTCGCCTTCAATTTTATCTTATTTTGTAGTTTCATACTTTCAAGCCTTTTCACCTATGTTTTAGTTTTCCTCCTCACTAAGCAAGCTATTCCAAGTATCATCTGCGGCCTGGCCTATATGATTTTACCTTATCATCTCGCCATATCCCAGTATCACTTTACTTTAGCCCGAATAGAGGTCTTTCCTTTGTTTCTCTTAACCTTAGTATGGTTCTTCAGACACCCTAAGTGGTATAATGCTGGCTGGATTCTGCTGGCTCAGTTTATCAGTTTCGCTGTCAATCCTCACTACGGATTGTTCAATTTCTTAGTTCTGATCGCCTTCCTTTTTGTTCGACTCTTCTACCATCCAGGTAAGGGCTGGAGCAAGCCTACCTTGGGCCGGGTGGGAAGTTCCCTCAGCCTTGCGATCCTGGGCGCGGCAACTGGTTTGCCCCGCTATCTCTACTACGTGAGTTCTCAGGAAAACGCAAAGGTGATTTTCGGTAAGCCTTATGAACAGCTTTATTTCTACTCCACCCGCGTGTGGGATTATTTTCTTCCCCCTGCCCAGCACCCCCTATTAGGCAAACTGACCTCTGGTTTCATCATGTCCCAAATTCACGATAGTTATGTTCACGAACAGACTCTGTATCTTGGTTGGGTTATTATCTTACTGGCGGTTTTAGGGGCATGGCGCCTTTGGTGCTCGCACAATTATGAGCATCGATTTCTCGGGGTATTTTTACCACTTGTGGCCCTGGGAGGATTTTTGTTCTCCCTGCCGCCTACCATTAGTCTTTTTGGTCGTCAGATCCCGATGCCGGGATTTTTTCTGTATTACATCTTTCCAGAATTTAGGGTATATGCCCGCTTCGGAGTGATCGTAGCCACCGCTTTAGTCGTTTTGGCTGGATTCGGCATTGTCTGGATGCTGGAACGATTACGGGCAAAGAGAACGGCGACTATATTGATTGCTGGGGTAATCTTGTTCGAGTTCCTCAATGTGCCGCCCGCCCATTTCGTTGACCTCCGCAAGGTTCCTCCGGTTTACCAGTGGCTCAGCCAGCAGGGGGAAGTCAATACCATTGCGGAATATCCATTAGGGTTCCCACCCGAGAAAGTGGGAGAGCACCTCAATCTATGGGACGTATACGAATACATGCTGTGGCAGAGAGTTCATAAAAAGCCCTTATTTAACGGGGAGTCCGAGACAATGCTTGACCTAGCGATGAAACTACAGCTTTCTGAACCTTCTATGTCCAACATACCGGCGAGGCTTCAGTGGCTGGGCGTATCCCACTTAATTCTCCATAAGAAAAGCATGAACCAGGGAATCTTGGCAGCCATGACCCAAAACAAGAACTTAGAGATAGTTTATTCTGATGGACAGGTAACTGTCTTCCGTATCGTGGGGAAAACCGCCTATTTTATGCCCGAGGAGTTTCGGTATTCCAATGGGATGAATGAGAAATCTTTAGGTGATAGTCAGAGGGTTGTCCTCTTACCGATCTTGGACGAAGATAGCGGCCAGGAGACATTGCTTGTTTACGGTCCTTATATCGCTTTGCCCGAAGGAAAATATAAGGTTCAGTTTATGCTTTCGGCATTGCCGGAAGAAGGATTGGTGCGGCTCGTAGTTACCAATGATAGCGGCCAGACAGCGCGGGCGGAGAGAAAGTTTAATTTAGGTATAGTTGTAAATCCAACCATGGAATTTTACACTACCGGTACCCCCAATATAGAATTCCGCATTTATGGGCAAAGAGGAACTTTACGTTTTGCCGGTGTTGTGGTAGAGAAGATGGAGAAATGAATTCCAGAAGATAATTCCTTTATTTGCAATTAAATTAGGAGTGCACTTATGGACCGAAAAATGATTATCCAGATGATATTTGCTTTAAGCCGAGAAGAAAGAGCCGGGCTCGGAATCTATCCATTGCCAGAAGAAGAATGTATTGCTATGAGCGCTTGCTTAATTAAAGCCTGGCAAAAACCCCGGCGGCAACTTTATGATTTGCTGTAATTCCCCAAAGTTATTTATTGTGACCGTAGGAATAGTCGAGGCTTTCTCGTACATGTTTGAAATCTTTTCTTGATCCCGATATGTAATTAAACACAAGGTTTGAAAGTTCTTAGGTTCGACCTCCTGACCATACTTAGCCCAAATCGCATTCGCGCCCCTATCTGGAGGGCAGGGACTACATCTCTCTCTAAGCTGTCACCTACGATATAAACTACTTTAGGAGGGACCTTGAGCTCCCTTAAAATCCTTAAATAGCCTTTCGGGCTCGGTTTGAGCTCGTCAAATCTAAGGAACCACTTTCTGAGTATTTTGGAACTATATTCTTTCTCTTCGTAATCCTCAGGAACATCGTGTCCTTCCCAACCTGCTAAACCATAGAATAATCCATCGATTCTTAGCCGGCAAAGGCGACGTTCACCTTGGAATACCGAAGTATTAGTTACTCCAATAACCGGAATTTTTTTCTTATGTGCCCAAAGAAGCGTTTCTTCAACACCAGGGTAAAGTTGAAGCCTCTTTCTTCTAACTCGTGAGAATGCCCCTTTTGCAACTTTTATTAGATCTCCAATTTCCTCCTTTGACTTACCGCGACATATTCCTAGTTCTTGCACACTGAATGAGTATTCAATAAATCTTTTCTCTCTATAAATACGCTTAAAGTCTCCGATTAGTGCTTCTTCACTAATACCAATTTTTTGCATAGAGCGTGAACCATTGCCCTAAAACTTGGAGCAAAATAATCTAGCCAATTATAAAGGGTATTATCCAGATCGGTTAGTATAAGTGCATGAAATATTGAATTCATATTAACATTATATGCTTACAACTTTATCTCCAATTTTTGGATAAAATAAAAGGGGTATTTAAATACCCCTTTAACCAGTTTCTGGTGCCGGATCAAAAAGATCCGGCACCTACTAAGTTTTATTACTTGAAGAAGAGCTGCTCGCCAGCAAAGTTTCCAGCAATCGCAAAGCCCTTGTGTGGAACATTCCCCAGTTTTTTATTCACTATGAGGGGATATTTGACCTCAGTGAGCAACTGGACAAAGAAAACTTCATCATACATCAGTTTTTTGTATTCTTTTACTATCTCGAGCGATCTCTCTGGAGGCACTGTTACTGAACTTTCGCGCAGCTCCAAAAACTTCTTTATCACGGCTGGAGGTTCCTCACCGATTTTTCCACCAGTATCAAACCAGTTCCACCACAATGACCAATCGAACCGGTCAATATCACCCCAACCGAAGGGACCACCCCACCCCCACCAGAGTGGCGCGTGATTCCACATACTGGTGGCCATTAACTCGTTTGCCGCAGCCCGGGTCTCCCACAACCCTGGGTCTATCGTCTTCATCGTTGCCTTAATTCCCACATCTTTCAGATACGCTACGACTAATTCAGTCACCGGGACAATATCGGGAGCCAGCATGGCGATCTCAAAAGGAACTATAAAGGTCTTGCCATCCGGTCCCAAACGATAACCTTCAGCATCCCGTTTGCTAAGGCCCATCTCATCTAAGAGCGCATTAGCTTTGCTCGGATTGTATTCACTGGGAACATCTCTGGTTGGCACAGCAAAGCCAAAGTAAATGGAGTCTATCATATGCTCACGGTTTATGGCCAGAGTTACAGCTTTTCGGAAGCGAGAGTCTCTGACAACCTTCTGCCAGGTTGGATCTGGATAGGTCTGATTAAAGTGAAGACCAACCGGGTCTACATGCATATCCAAAAGCTGCACCCGATAACCAGCTTTTTCAGCGTTCGCCTTATAGAGGTCCAGTTTATTAAGAGTAGCGTCCTCACGGAGAAAATCAACCTCTCCTCCTATTGCCTTCATGGTGGATACTTCCACGTTCGCAACCAATACATCCTTTATTCTATCAATGTAAGGTAGTTGATTGCCCGCCGAATCCACTTTGAAGTAATAAGGATTTCGCTCAAATGTTGTGGTAGTGGGCGTAGCTTCGACCATCATCCAGGGATTAAGAGTGGGGAAACCAACAGATCGCTGGCTGGTCAATTCCCAATTGAGGATATCCCTCAGATTGAATAAAGTCCACCATTCGCCTTTCGCCAGAGCTTCTTTCTTGATTTCTGGTTCCAGTTTTTCCAGTGGGGTATACTTGGTGTGGAATTGCTTCAGGTAGTGTTTTGGTTTTAGCAACTCGGTGTAGCCTTTCCATCCAATTATCGTTAACCACGAAGGGAACCCTCCATAGGGCTCGGTAAAGCTTATGCGGAACCTGTACTTATCTATAACCTCGAGCTTCATCGGCTCGCCGTCAGCTCTATTGCGGGCTCTCATCCATCGAGGAAAAGTGGGGGTGATTTTGTCATTCAGCAAAACATCCTCATAGGTGAAAAGTATATCTTCAGTAGTAACAGGCACACCATCAGACCACTTTAGACCTTCTCTCAGGTAGAAGGTGAAGACTTTCTCGTCAGGAGAAACATCGTAACCCTTAAGGACGTTTCCCTTTATACCTATCGCAAGGATACCCGGAGCGCTCAATAGAGGTTCATCGCACATAACAAAAATGTCTGGATTCCAGTTGGGATCAGGACGAACCGACCTCAATGTGCCACCATATCGGCCGATTTCAAAATTGATATCCTCAGCCGGAACCTCATTCCGTTCTTTGCTAAGCACCTTAGGCTCCTTTGGTAACCTCTGGTCCAAGGGAGGGAGCTTCCCTGCCTTCACCAGCTCTTTTAACAGTGGGGCTTCATTATACCCTGCTGCCAGTGAGGTTATTCCCAACAGGATTACCCCAATCAATAACATTACTATTAACTTTTTCATCACTTCTTTTCCTCCTTTAATTAAGTTAATAAGATTCCTAAAACTACAAAAACTATAGAACCTTTCCGTTTATCACCTCTTTTTTTATCTCTTTCACCCTATATTTTGTTAATAAGGTACTAACTTTTTCTAGTATTTTCATCCCTCCTTTCTAGTTTTATTTTAATAAATCCTAAAATCTTTGTCAAGACCAAATAGCAAAAAGGGGGAGTACCAAGTCTTTCTGTCCCGGTACCCAAAAATTCAAGATTTTTCCTCATTAAGCCGCGCGACCAACACTGCGATGAAGGCAAGATGAAACTCCAGATATTAGGTTACCCCCCGGAGGCTAAGTTCCTTTGCAAAATGACAACTGACGAAATGTCCTGAGGTTATCTCCTCCAGTTTAGATTCTACATCCTTGCAGATCTCCTTGGCATACCGACAACGGAGATGGAAGATGCAACCCGGGGGTGGAGAAGCGGGGTCTGCAACTTCTCCGGGTAGGACAGTCATTTCTGATTTATACCTCGGATCAGGTTTGGGTACTGCTAAGAGGAGGGCCTCGGTGTAGGGATGTCTTGGGTTAACAAAAAGTTCTTCTGTCTCAGCCATCTCTACCAGCTTCCCTACGTACATCACCGCTACCCGATCGGAAATATGTTCCACTACGCTCAAGTCGTGAGCAATGAAGAGGTAGGTAAGGTGGAACTTTTGTTGGAGATCCTGTAAAAGGTTTAAGATTTGGGCCTGGACTGAGACATCAAGAGCAGAGACCGGTTCATCGGCCACAATCAGCTTAGGATTTAGGGCAAGGGCTCTGGCAATACCAATCCTTTGACGTTGACCTCCTGAAAAGGAATGAGGGTAACGCCTTAAGTGTTGAACTTTAAGCCCGACCTGCTCCAGGAGTTCCTTCACCCGATCCTCCAACTCTCCACCTTTAGCTATCTTATTAACGAGGAGGGGCTCGCCTACTATATCTTTGACCGTCATCCTTGGGTTCAAAGAGGAGTAAGGATCTTGGAAGATCATCTGCAAGTCCTTGCGTAAGACCTTAAGAGTATGATTATCAGCCGTTGCCAGATCTACCATTTCTCTCTCGCGACGGAACAGGATTTCACCTGCGGTGGGAGGTATGGCTCTAAGAATGGTGCGTCCGGTGGTGGTTTTGCCACACCCAGACTCCCCCACTAGTCCTAATGTCTCCCCTGACCGGATGTAGAAATCGATTCCATCGACTGCCCTCACCTGTCCGATGGTTCTCCTGAAAAATCCTTTTTGAATGGGAAAGTATTTCTTGAGGCCCTTGACCTTAAGTAGAATCTCGTTAGCATTTTTTTCTGACACGGTATCCTCCTACTTTCTTCCGCCGTAGAGGAAGCAGGCAACCTTGTGTCCAGTTTCTAGCTCGATGAGGAGAGGTTTATCTACATTACACACTCCTCTCATGGCCTTCGGACAACGGGGGTGGAAACGACACCCTTTAGGGAGTATGAAGGGATCCGGGATTGTTCCCTTGATTGACTCCAAACGTACTCTAACTTTGCGTCCCGCCTTTGGGATAGATTTCAAAAGCGCCTGAAGATAGGGGTGTTTAGGGTGATAGAAGACGGAATCGATGTCGGCATACTCAACGACCACACCCAGATACATCACGACGACCTTTTCGGCCATCGCGGCTATGACTCCCAGGTTGTGGGTGATAATCATGATGGACATGCCGAATTCCTTCTGGAGGTTTCGCATCAATATTAAGATCTGGGCCTGGATGGTAACATCCAAGGCAGTGGTAGGTTCGTCGGCGATAAGCAAGCTTGGGTTACAGGAGAGAGCCATAGCAATCATAGCTCTCTGTCTCATACCGCCCGAGAGTTCATGAGGGTATTGGTCTATGCGTCTTTGGGGAAAGGGGATACCAACCTTGTCGAGCATCTCAATGGCATGCTCTCGAGCCTGACTCTTGGTGAGTTTTTGGTGGAGGAGAATGGCCTCTATTATCTGGTTGCCAACGGTGTAGACAGGACTAAAAGAGGTCATAGGTTCCTGGAAAATCATGGCAATCTCTTTGCCCCGGATAGAGTGGATGATCTCTCCTTGAGGATCAAGTTGAGCTAGATCAAGAATTCTTTCTCTGTTAGTCTGCTGATGAAGAAGTATCTGTCCACTAACTATCTTTCCTGGAGGGGGAACAATGCGGAGGATGGACTGGGCGGTGACGCTCTTGCCGCACCCAGATTCACCCACCACACCCAGGGTGCCCTGCCTTGGAATTTCGAAGCTAACTCCATCCACTGCTCGAACTGTTCCCTCATCTAAGTAAAAATAAGTCCTCAGATCCTTGACTTCTAAAAGCAAATTGTTTACCTTAAACACCTCTTTCCTCTTGTCATTTTTTTATTAGTTTTTTCCCTCCTTTCATTCTTCAGAAGTTATTTTTTATCTAGCATAAGGATCAGCGGCGTCACGGAGGCCATCACCTAAGAAATTGAACATTAAAACAGTCATGACAACAAAAAAACAAGGTATGAGGAACCAGGGGTAATGAGCTATAGCCTGGACATTCTGGGCATCTTGGAGTAACGTGCCCCAACTGACTACCGGAGGCTGAAGACCCAGTCCAATAAAGCTCAAAGCAGTCTCTCCTAGAATCATGTTGGGTATAGCTAAGGTAAGTGAGACGATGATATAACTTGCAAAAGATGGAAGAAGATGTTTTACAATTATCCGCATATGACCAGCACCAACCAATCTGGCTGCCATAGTAAAATCTTCCTCACGCAAAGACAAGAGCTTGCCTCTAACCACCCGGGCCAAACCCGTCCATCCAATAACCGAGAAAATTAGGACGATCCCAAAGTAGATTTTAAGCGGGGGCCAGTCGCGCGGTAAGGCTGCTGCTAAAGCCATCCACAGCGGAATCGTTGGTATCGATATGAGAAAATCAATAATTCGCTGAATAATGATGTCAACAACTCCGCCAAGATATCCAGAAATACCACCCAGTAGCAATCCAAACAAAAAAGTAAAGAAAATGCCCACTAACCCAATAGATAGGGAGATACGAGAACCATGGAGGCTTCGAGAAAATAAATCTCTACCCAGGCGATCTGTTCCGAAGAGAAATATGGGGCCACCCTCAGCACCAAAAAGATGAAGGTTTGTTTCCAGCAAACCCCATAACTTATAGGATTCGCCTCGCACAAAAAAACGAATGGGACATTTCTTGGTCTTATCGGCAACAAATATTCTCCGGAAGGTCTCGGGATCTCTTCCTTTCTTTAAATCATAAACAAATGGTTCAAATTGAAACCCTTCGGCTTTCTCAAAAAAATGTATCGATTGTGGTGGAGCGTATATATGATCAGGAAAACGGGTAAGCGGACTGTAGGGACTGATGAATTCACAAAATATAGCTAAAAAGTAGAGAACGCCAAGTACCGGACCAGCTATCATGGCTAACTTATGCTTTCTGAACTTCCACCATATTAGTTTCCATTGCGAGGCAAAATAATATTTTTCCTCTTCTTCCTGCTCCTTTTCCAGGGCCTCTTCTTCCAGTTCCTGGAGAGCTGTTTGCTCTTTTTCATTAATTGACCTCATTCTGACACACCTCCGTACCTGATACGAGGGTCTAGCCAGGCGAGTAAAATATCAGAAATTAAGGTTCCGGTTACGGTCAAAACGCTCAATATCATCACAAAACTTCCCGCTAGATACATATCCTGATACATCAGTGCTCGTAAAAGCACTGGCCCAGTTGTAGGTAGATTTAAAACAATGGATACGAGAGCCTCTCCAGAGACAATACTGGGCAGTAGCCAGCCAATGGTACTGATTAGAGGATTAATAGCTATCCGTACTGGATACTTAAATAAAAGCTTTCTTTCTGGAACTCCTTTGGCCCGGGCTGTTATAACATATTGTTTGCGAAGCTCATCCAGTAAGCATCCTCGCATAACACGGATGAGTCCGGCCGTGCCTGTCAGACCAATTACTATTACGGGAACCCAGATGCGTTGGAGCATACTCTTTACCTTAGCCCAGCTCCAAACAGCATCTGTATACTCGGGTGAGAAAAGACCGGTTACACTGATACCAAAGTGAGTAAAAGCTACATACATAATGACAAGAGCTAAGAGAAAGCCGGGGATGGAGAGACCAATGAAACCAAAAAAAGTGAAGGCATAGTCGGAAATAGAGTATTGGTGGGTGGCAGCATAGATTCCTATGGGAATAGAGACCATCCAGACAAAAATTAGAGTGAAAATGGATATGACCATGGTCAAGGCTATCCGCTCACCTAGCACCTCGCTCACCGGCTTTTCCCACTGAAAAGACCTACCCAGATTGCCATATCTGACAATATTCCAGAGCCACATAAGATAACGCTGGGAGAGGGGTTTATCCAGTCCGTATTGCATGGTGAGCCTGGCAATTTCCTCTTCGGCAACCTCAGTACCAGATTGTCTTAACTGGATTATGCGCATGGTTAAATAATCACCAGGTGGAATTTCAATAATGATAAAGGTAATAATGGATATGAGGAATAACAAAGGGATTAACTGGATAACGCGCCGGATAATATAAGCTAACACGAACATCAACCTCCTAACTTTTTTAGTTTTTCATTCTAATCTCTTCTTTCTATCTATTGTTTATATTTTACCACATTATATCTTCTTTTAATATCTTTCTGCTTTACAAAAAAATCGCTTTCTTGGCGATTTTTTGTAGCTTCCACTAACCATTGTCAAAGTAAAACAGTTGTCGTTTTGTTTTATCACTCACAAGATATCCCCCACCTAATTCTCTCTATGCTGAAGGTAGCCACGACTGCAAACAAGAGGCTTGGGTGGTGATGAAGTACCCAAAGTTTAAACCGATTGCTGGCTGAGTTACATAGTAAGAAAGGAGATGCTGAATCGAGACTTTTATGTCGAAATTTGGTTCGAGGCCAAGGCAAACCCCTGAGGGCTATTCTCCCTAAGCAATGATGCAAAGGCTGGGATTAATTTTTTCACCAACGTAAGCCCAGTCGGGGGGTTCCCCGAACTTTCCACCTAGAAAGTAACTTCTCCATCCCTAGAGAAATTTCTAACTTCGGTCAGATTTCCTGAATAACCTTAAAACACGTATATGTCACACTAAATACCTAATAAAGCAAGTAATTAAACTTTTATTTATATAAAAGTACCGTCTTTAGCAATGTCCGCTTTTGACGTTCCAAAATGTCCGGTTTTTTGGTGGTTACGTAACAAAAAATGCAGTTTTGTTCTAGCCCAGGTACATGGTGACCCCCTATTCAGAAATAGAGAGATTAAGAAGTTAGAGTGTTTTAGTAAGAAAAGGTTTGGAGAATTAAAGAAAGCAGTTAGAGTATTGGGGAGGAGAAAAATAATAAAATAGATAATGGAGGCAAATCTTCCTTCTTTAGGCTATACTTATCAAGGAATATATAAACCTAAAGGAGAGAAAAAATGCCTCCCGTGAGTTATTATACTATGATTAAGAGTAAAGACAAAGGGTTTGTATTTGGAGTTAGGCTTCAGATGGTAAGATATGCCTTAGAGAAAGGAATAAAACCAGCCGCAAGGACCTACAACACCAGCAAGAACACAGTAAAGAAATGGGTGAGACGCTATAATAAGAGAGGAATAGCCGGAATAGCAGAGCGGAGTCGCGCTCCCCATAATATCCCGCACAAGACCGGAAAAGAGATAGAGGAGGAAGTCTTGAGGCATCGGGAGAGTAAGCCAGGATGGGGGGCTAAACGGCTGAAGAGGGACTTTGATCTACCCTGTTCTCACGGAGCAATAAGCAGAATTCTCAAAGAACACGGCAAGATAAAACCCAGGAGAAGGAAAAGAAAGGCAAGGGGAGACTTAAGAGAGATAAAGGAGAAGTTCCGGGCCTTTGAAAGAATTTGTGTTGACACAAAACACCTCTATGATATACCTTCTTACTGGCCCCAGATGAGGTTTTTACGCCTTCCTCGCTACCAGTATACATTCCGGGAGGTGAAATTAGGGGCGATGTTTTTAGGCTATTCAGAGGAGCTATCTCTTACTCACTCTATCCTATTTGTAGAGGTAATAGGGGACTGGCTTAAGAGGCATGGGGTAAAGACTGAAGGGACGGTCTGGCAGAGTGATGGAGGAAGTGAATTTATCGGCAGTTGGCAGATGAAGGGTAAATCCGCCTTCATAAAAGAGATAGAGAATCTCGGAGCAGAGCATTTCCAGGTGCCAAAGATAACCTATAATGCCGATGTCGAGACAGTTCACAATACCATAGAATTTGAGTTCTACGATATAGAGGCCTTTGACAGTAAGGAGAACTTTTTCGATAAAATGACCACCTATTGCTTGTATTATAATCTTCTGAGGAAGAACGGCAACCGGAAAGACAGAAGCCCCCTTGATATACTAAGGGAAACAAGGGAAGGAATTAATCCGGCTGTATTGACCCTGCCCGCATTGGACCTTGACCAGCTTCTTGGATACAAACTGAATAAAATTACTCAAGGGGGTCACGATGTACCTGGGATGTCTCATTAAATTAAACATGTTTAAAATGTTCTCGTTCAGACAGATTAGTGACACCTAAACGCTAATGAGTAGTGGTAAAATAGGTGTTACTATGAGCATCTATGGAACGGTTCTTCCTAAAACCGGGTTTCTTGCTTCTCTGGCAAGAGGAAC
>Ga0315312_1000117_pt1 | contig 131337 bp, 147 predicted proteins | sample TDP7_MG_FD_203629 | JGI IMG/M metagenome (GOLD analysis project Ga0315312, IMG submission 203629) | Freshwater sediment microbial communities from Lake Towuti, South Sulawesi, Indonesia - TDP7 | ecosystem: Environmental > Aquatic > Freshwater > Lake > Sediment | place: Indonesia: South...
TTGTGATTGATATGAGGGTTTACCTTGACAATGGCACGACGACACCGGTTGCGAAGGAAGTGGTCGATGCCATGTTGCCATATTTCACCGAACGTTTCGGGCACCCAATTTTTCTTTACTCATACGGGCAGGAAGCGGCCGATGCGGTCGAACAATCACAAAAGACCATCGCGAGAACTATCAACGCGAAACCTGTTGAGATCATCTTCACCTCCGGCGCGACCGAGGCCAATGATATTGCCCTAAGAGGGGTGGCCTATGCAAACCGCAAACGAGGCAACCACATCATCACCACGAAGATCGAGAACCCCTCAGTACTTCGAACTTGCGACCGACTCGAGAGTGAGGGCTTCAAGGTAGACTATCTGCCGGTAGACGGCGAGGGGTTCGTCGATGTTGCCAAGCTCAAGGAAAAGTTGAACGACAAGACGATTCTCGTAAGCGTCGCGAACGTCAATGACGAGATCGGCACGATTGAGCCCGTCGAGGAGATCGGAAAGCTGCTACGTGACCGAAAAGAAAAAATTTTCTTCCACGTAAATGCCGCCGCAGGCTATGCTCGAGTACCAGTTGATGTCGAGCGAATTAGCGCTGATCTCGTGAGCCTGAGCGCACACAAGATTCACGGGCCTAAAGGTATTGGGGCACTCTATATCAGGGGAGGGACGCCCGTGGAGCCAGTTTCATACGGCTACGTTTCCCTGTTCAAACTCAAGCCTGGGACCGAGAACATCCCAGGGATAGTGGGCTTTGCAAAGGCGGCTGAACTCGCGTTTGATGGCCTTGAACGACATATCCATCGTATGCGGGGGTTGCGCGACAAGCTTATCTCGGGCTGTGAACGTGTGCCATACTCCATCATCAACGGCCCCCGGGGGAACAAGCGAAGCCCGGCAAACGTCAGCTGCTCTTTCAAGGGGTTAGAGGGCGAGTCGATGTTGATGCATCTCGATCTGAATGGGATCTCCGTCGCTACTGGTTCCGCCTGCTCCACCACCAAGCTCGAGCCAAGCCACGTCCTTACCGCGATAGGGGTTAAGCCAGAGGTTGCCCACGGGGCAATAAGGTTCACCTTGAGCAGGTACAACACCGAGGGGGAAATCGATTACACGTTGGATGTAGTGCCCCGCGTGGTCGAGCGACTCCGGAAGATAAGCCCGGTAAAACCAGAGGAGTTATGAGGTGGGAAGATGCCCGCGGAGTACACGGAGCGCGGAATGCTCAAATACACCGAAAAATTGATCGAGCGATTTAGGAATCCAAAAAACATCGGTGAGATGGAGAACCCCACTGTAGTGGCGACCGAAGGAGATCCGACTTGCGGCGACATGTTCAGAATGTTCCTGAAGATTGAGAACGGGCGAATAGATGACATAAAGTTCCTCTCGTTTGGCTGCGCGGCGAACATCGCGACCGGAGACATGACCGCCGACCTCATAAAGGGAAAAACCGTGGAAGAGGCCGAGAAGCTCAAAATAAAGGAAATTGTGGATGGACTTGGTGGGCTGCCGGCCATAAAGATGCACTGTGCAACGCTAGCTTATAGGACCCTGAAGAAGGCGCTCACCGATTACAGGCAAAAGCAGGCCGGCAGTGGTCAAGCGCAACCCAAGGGATAACGATGTCGGCCCCGAGCGGCGAGGTTTTTGTCCCGCGGTTCAGGGACGAGTGCCTTCTCTCCCGAGGAACCGAGGTGAGGGACCTCCTCAGAGTTCGCGAGGAAACTGTACTCTACGTTCAGCCCTGCACCTCGGAGCGCGGGAAGCTCATGGCGGATATCGAGCTCAGGAGTGGGGAGACCGAGTGCATCGACTCGGGGACGCTATGCACCCTGCTCGAGATACACCGCCGGAGGTTCTCGGAGCTCAAATGCAGCCGGAACTTGGGCGTGGCCAAGCTAAGGTGGAAGGGGAGAGAGATCAGCATTTTCAAAAACGGAAAAATTAAAATACAACGTGCCCTCAACCGAGAAGAAATCATCCGAGTGGCCAACTCCGTGGCCCGCCTCATCTGGGGCGCGGAGCTCTGTGAGGTCTGCGGGCAACCAGCGCTGAACTGTGCTTCAGGTGTATGTGGTAGGTGTGTCCAAGAGGAGAGAGTTTCGATAAAGCTGGACGAGCTGCCTAATGCGGAGCTACTGCAACAGAGCCGGATCAACCTACAACGGGGCAGGAAGGCTCCCCTTAAAGAGGCAGAAAGGCTGCTCAACATGGCGCGTTACCAGGCGCTTTTCTTCGCTATAGAGGCCCCTAGAAAAGAGGACGCGGTTCCAGGACTGGTGCTACTAGCAGAAGCTTTGCAGCCGGAGTACCGCCCAAAAGCTAAAACCAATGATGTATAACGGTGTTATGTGTGACCATGAAGCCCCCGTGTGAAGTTGTGGTCAAAGATATCCTCCCCGCAATAAGGGCGATGCTAGTCAAGGAACTCATTGAACACCATCACCTCAGCCAAGTTGAGGTAGCAAGCAAACTCGGAATCACTCAGCCGGCGGTGAGCCAGTACCTACGGATGCTCCGCGGGGCTGGAAGGGACAGGATCCTCCTCAAAAACATCGAAAAATATGTACAAATGCTCGCAGACGACATCGCCCGCGGCAAGTTAAAACGGAAACAAATTATCGAACGCTATTGTCTGATCTGCCGCACGATGGGACGCCGGGAACACTATTAGTGGGTGGACGATTGGCGATTTTAACGATAGAGGACCTAACAGTCAAAATCGCGGGGAAAAAAGTGCTGAATGGGGTGAACCTAGAGGTGCCTGAAGGGGAAACGCATGTCTTACTGGGTCCCAATGGATCGGGAAAGACTTCGTTAATCATGTCGATATTGGGATTCCCGAGCTGCCGGATACTGTCAGGTAGGATTCTATTTGACGGTACAGATATCACAAACCTGCCAACGGACGAGCGTACGAGGTTGGGGCTGGGGGTAGCCTTCCAGAATCCCCCATCCATAAGGGGTGTGAAGTTAGGTGATGTCTTCAAGCACATCGCAAAAGGGAAGGTCGACGAGATAAAGCTGGCCAACATCACGAACATCCCAATGGAGTTTTTAGGAAGGGATTTGAATTTTGGGTTCTCTGGGGGTGAGCTCAAGCGGTCGGAAATTTTCCAAGTACTCGCCCAGCGGCCAAATTTTGCGATATTTGATGAGCCGGACTCAGGCGTGGATGTCGAGAACTTGAAGATAATTGGCAAGGCAATCGGCGGGTTTTTGGAGGGACGATCAGGCCTTTTGATAACCCACCTCGGCCACATTCTGCGTTACGTGAAGGCAGACATGGCGCACGTGATGTTTTATGGCATGATCGCTTGTTCGGGAGAGCCGAGCAAAATATTCAATCTAATAATGAAACGGGGATACAAGTGGTGTGAAAAATGCTCAAAGGTAAAAAAGCTACGCAGAAAGCGATAGAAAAGCCAGCGGCGTATGGGCCTGATCTCGATATCGAAGGCTTCAGTAGAGAAACCGCTCCTTGGCCATCCTGCCAGGTTACCTCTCTACCGGGAGATATCGCCCAAAGGGCCTTGAGCGCTGGCGTGAGGACAGACGAAGTAGATAGGGCCGGCACGTATTTTCAAATAGATAGGTCAGCCGTGTTCAAAGCAATGAGAAAAAAATTCGAAGGAAAAGCGGAGATACTGAGCACCGAGGATGCCCTCAAAAAGTATCGCTGGGCGAAGAAATATTGGTGGGAACTCATCGACGCAAACATGGACAAGTACACCGCTTTGGCCAACTTGAGGTGGGACCAAGGTTATTTCATCCGAGTGTTAAGGGACCAAAAAATCGAACTTCCCCTCCAGGCCTGCATGTTCATCTCCAAGGAAAATTTCAATCAGAACGTTCATAATATGATAATTGCTGAGCCGGGCTCGGAGGCCCAGATAATAACCGGCTGCACGGTCCATCCAAACATCCAAAGCGGTCTGCACGTCGGAATTTCAGAATTCTACGTGAAGAAAGACGCGAAGCTCACTTTCACGATGATTCACAACTGGGCTCAAAATTTCCATGTCCGCCCGAGAAGTGCGGCTCTCCTGGAAGACGGCGCGACGTTCGTAAGCAATTACGTTTGCATGAAATCTGTGAAGAGCCTCCAGATGTATCCGGTTGCTTATTGCAAGGGGGCAAACTCGAGGGTCAGTTTCAATACCATCCTACATGGGGCCAAAAATTCGGATTTGGATGTTGGCTCGAAAGTGGTTCTTCAAGGGAAGGGGAGCAGAGGGGAAGTCATCGCACGGGCTATCGCGACGGAAAACGCGCAGATAAAGTCCCGCGGGCTCTTGGTCGGGGAGAACGAGGACTCGCGAGCGCACCTCGAATGCAGGGGACTTCTGCTATCCGATCAGGCATCCATCCACGCTATTCCGGAGTTGGTGGGGAAGGTGGAGGGAACCGAACTTTCGCATGAGGCCGCCGTTGGCAAGATAGCCGAGGACCAAATCCTGTACTTGATGGCGCGTGGATTCACGGAGTCGGAGGCTGAATCGCTGATTATCCGGGGTTTCATGGACGTTGGGACCTTCGGCCTTCCAGACGCCTTAAAAGAAGAAATCAAGCGTATGGTCGACGCGTCCATTGCTGGAGCTCTTTAGGGCTGTTTTTGGGCCGCGGTATTGGAGCCGGGGGCCGGATTTGAACCGGCAAAAAGCGGATCTGCAGTCCGCCGCCTTACCAGGTTGGGCCACCCCGGCACAATTCTCTTTTTCTCAAACGTTGAAAAAGACATATGTTGTCGCGAGAAAAAGTTGTCTTTTGGTTTCAGCAGGGATTGCCGGCAAGCTGAAGCGAAAATAATCATCGAGGCCTACTGCTTATTTCACATGCGGGCTCACCCTAGCTGAGGCGAGAGTGGTGCGAGGTTTGGCTTTCTGGGTATGGAGCGTGAAAGCACCGCCAGCGGGTGCCCCTTGCTCTTGAACTCGAAGGCTTTGTACCAGCCGAACGGCACGCGGATGACCAAAAATTTATCCTCTTTAAGCCTTGCCTCAACCTGTGTGAGTAGCTCGACCGCGCAGAATGGGGATGCTAGGTCATTGGAAAGATGAGCAAATGGGAAAAGCGTGATATTCCTCGTTTTCACCTTTGATGCTACATCTTTAATCTCCCGCACCGTACTATCGACAACATTTGCTTGTCCATCGACCTTTTCGACACACGCAAAAACTATCAACGGGTTACGCATCCCGCCCGCCTTCCGATCGTAACTGATCTCCTCGGCGAACTTCGCCCGCTCCTTGACTTGATAGTTCACATAGTCCGCGTGCACGAACAGCAGCTTCAATTTCCCACCTGGAGCCGGGGGCCGGATTTGAACCGGCGAATAGCGGGTTTCAGCGTGACATATGCCACCCTGCAGCCCACCGCCTTAACCACTAGGCTACCCCGGCATCGAATTCCTTTTATAACACTGTTATATAAAATTTATCGTGGTCCCATGGGTAGGCAAAAAGTCGTCTGTTTGGTCTCGGGAGGGATAGATTCCCCGGTTGCCTGCGCCTTGGTCGCGAAGAGCTTTGACATTCTCCCACTTCACTTCTGCATCTACCCCTACACCTGTGAGGAAACTTTTCTGGTTGCCATGAAAGTGCTTGAGGACCTCAGGGTGAAGGCGGGGTTCGAAAAGGTTATTGTCTATCCATGGCCGAGAATTCTGAGAACCATCCTCAGCAATCGCCAGCACAAGAACTATGCATGCCTTGCGTGCAGGAAGAGCATGTTCAAGGTCGCCGAGCTCATTTGTGAACAGGAGGGAGCAACGGGCATCGTGACGGGTGAGTCGCTGGGGCAGAAGGCGACCCAAACCTTGGTCAACTTGGGTGTGACCTCGCGTGGTATCCGCTTCCCAATCCTCCGTCCCTTGCTGGGTCTCGACAAGCTGGAGATCGAGCGTCTCTCGAAGCAACTCGGCATCTGGCACGAGGTACACGCAGGGTGTTGCTACGCGACCCCGAAATACCCGCGTACCCGAGCCGACCCAAAGGTGCTCGATGGATTCCTGGACGAGCTCCGCATCGATGAGATAATCAACAGAGAATTCGGGAAGGTGCTCGAAGTCCGCACTTTCAAGGAGGACTTCAAAGGTTACCTTGAAATGTTAGCCTAACAAATCCTTGAACTGCGCTATCTCCCGTTCATGTTGCTCGCAGAACTCTGGCTGTGAGAGCTGGGCCTCGAGCACCTCCTCCTGCCAGTGGGCATTCCATAACCTGCACCGTTTGTCCACGCAGAAGGGGTCGAGCTTGAGGTGGTAGAATACCGCTTGCATGACGTAGCCCTTCATGACCTCGGTCAAGCGCTTATCGCCGTAGTCGATGAACCTATCGCGGAATTTTTCTTTCAACTCCTCCAGCCGAGCGTCGGTCCCCCCCAATGCTGCATACCGCTGCTTCATGACGTAGAACTCCTTGGGCCTCGCTGGGGCCTCGACAATGCCGGTGGTGGAAATCAGCGAGGGGAAGCCGTAGACGCTCACCCGCGCATGGTACCTCCGGTCACCCTCGTCGAAAGTACCGAAGAGACGATTCGTAAAAACGATGTGCGCGTGCCCGATATCGAATTCCTCCTTGGGGATAAGCTCCCGAAGCACCGCCTGAAGTTTAAACCCATCGTACAAGAGCCCGGCGAATTTAAGGCTCGGGTCACGTAAGAGTTTCCGCTCAAACTCGACCTCACCTGGGAGCGGCTCGAACTGCACGTCTGGATTCATCAAGTCGCGGACCTTTGTACCCGCTACCCTTCTCGCCAAGTCTTCGGCCTCACCCACTCTGGCCTTGATGAAAGGGCTTCTGAGATCGACCAAAACATGCCCCAATTTTTCCCTTAGATATTGGGCAATTTCCCGAAGGTTGAGATTTTTAGTTGATGGTTCTTCGTAAAGGTGAATGTTCAACGAAAGCTTACTTAAGTTTGCGAAGTTTTTCATAGGCGACCTCGGCAGCGCGCGTGCCCGAGAGCAGCATCGCGCCAAAAGTCGGGCCCATCCGGGGGAGCCCGTAAGCCGTTGTCACGGCCATCCCCGTGACTATCAGGCCAGGGTAAACCTCGCCCGTGTGCTCGACTACTAAGTCCTCGGAGCGCTCGACCCACATCGCGCCGTAACCTGGAACTTTTATCAAACCCCGCCTCTCAAGCAGCCTCACCACGGCAGCGTCGTGACCGGTCGCGTCAATCACCAGCTTGGACTCGAGGCCGATGGGATCCACGCAGGTCAGTTCTCGAGGCAGTGCCGACACGGGAGTCCAGTTGACCACCACTCCCCCCACGCGATTCCTCTCACGAATTACCACATCATCAATTAGCGTCATGTTTAGGATCTTTGCCCCAGCATCGCAGGCCGCGGCGATGAGCTTTGAGCAAGCATGCGGACCATCAGCGACGTAAAGGCCCTTAGAAGACTCAACGTAAGGCACGCCGAGCTCATCGAGAATTTTCTGAGCAGGGGCGCGGACGGTGACCTTATTCATCAGGTACCCGCCTATCCAGAAGCCTCCGCCCAAGTAATTGTTCCGCTCGACGATGAGGGTGCCCACACCGCGCTCGGCAAGCCCCTTCCCGGCCATCAATCCGCTCGGACCACCCCCGATGATGATGACATCGCTCTCGGCGTACTTTTGGAAGTCCCGCATGAAACCCTCAACGATCGCTCGGGTGATCTCTTTCTCCCCCGCGGGTTCGAATTTTTGCATGTCGCTCCCTCGATTAAAGTGCTCCTTTAACTTATATCTGCTTTAGCTCGAACTCGAGAGTTCGTTGGCGCCGCCCATGCGATAGCCACGGGGATCGAGTATAGCGGACGTATAACCAAGTCCTTTTAAGGTACCTACTATCTCCTGCTCAAGCTCCCGCGCGCGGGGCAGTTCATCCTTGCCCACCTCAACTCTCGCCAACTCGCCTTGATCGCGGACCCGTACGACACGAAATCCAAGCGAGCGGATGAATTCTTCACCCCTTGCGATGCGCTCGAGCTTCTGGATAGATATCTCTTGCCTGAACGGCACTCTCGAAGCGAGACAAGGGTTGGCCGGTTTATCGGCATTGGGCAGGCCATAATTTATCGCCAACTCACGGACCTCCTCCTTCGTCAGACCCGCCTCCGCAAGCGGACTCACCGCCCCGGATTCACGGAGGGCGTGGATGCCCGGCCTGTAGTCGGAGAAATCGTCGAAATTGGTACCGTCGAAAATTTTCTTAAACCCGATCTCCCTGCGGATTCCATCCAATTTCTGGAGCAACTCTCCTTTACAATAATAGCACCGCTCCGGCGGGTTTGCGGCGAAGTTTGGGTCCTCGAGTTCATTCGTAAATACAGTAATGTGCTTGATGCCGATATGCTCGGCGGCTTTCTTGGCCCACTCAATCTCCCCTGGTGGATATGTCTCGGAGATAGCGGTGACCGCGATGACCTGTCCACCTAACACTTCGTGGGCAACCGCGCAGACGAGCGAGGAGTCGACCCCGCCCGAAAAAGCGATGACCGCGCTCTCGTATCCCCTGATAATCGATTTAAGACGCTGGAGTTTCTCGTCGAGCAACATAACTTATTACCTTTGAGTGGTGGGCCCGCGGGGACCCGATGCCCCAGCGGTGAATTGCAAACCCAAGATTTAAAGTTTGTCTCCAGCCAATCTAGCGCTTCAAGGAAGCGAACGCATATAAGCCGGAAGGTGGTTCACGATGACTAGCCCTGTCTTCGCGCCCGTATTTGTCCAGATTGGAAGGAAACGCGGAATTCGGGTGCTGCTTATTACCGTGTCCGATAAACTGCAGCATTTCCTCCCCACGGGGGAAAGCTGCGATGAATCCGACTTTTTGGGTAGAAATTGGGCGAACCTTGAGGAGAAATTAAACTATGCCTGAAAATTTGATTTCATGCCCGCTCTGTGGGGAACCCTTGGAGGTGAAGTTCGGCAGGCGGTTCGGGCCATATCTGTGGTGCACCTTGTGCGGGATGTACCTAGTCGCGAAGAAGAGGATGTCGAAGGAAATCTTGTGTCAGATGGCTGGATTAACCGAGTAACATGGTGAAAAAATGGGACTGGAAGACACAATATACGAAGAGCTGATGAGAGCGTTCCGAGCTGGCGAACCGATCAGCCCCATCCATGAAAAGTATGGGAGAAATAAGACCACTTACCATGGCGCCCTCACAAGGGCAACGAAGGATGCAACCGCCGAGTCCCAAGCCGTGGTATCAGAAATCAAGAAAAAGACCGATCAACTCCGGGGGGAACATGAACGGATCAAAACGGCGATTTCAGATGCCAAAAAGACTCTAGAGAACTTAAACAACGAGATAACAACTTGTGGCAACAGGATCACGGAACTCGGGAAGGAGGAGGGCGAACTAGACCAACGGATTGGTGAGAAGGAGGAGACCCTAAGAAAGGCGGAAGACATCGAGGAAGCCGGGTTCACCGCCGAGATGCTCGTGAACCTGGGCGAGAAAATTAAAAAAATTGGATCCAAGCATGGCCTCCGCCCGGACAAGGCCGTCGATGCTTTTTTCGAAGATCTGAAATCGTGGGACGAAAAGTTAGGTTTAGAGCCAAAACTCAATAAGCTTAGGATGGAAATCGGCGCGAAGAAGAGCGAGCTAGACAGATGTACCTCAGATTTGGAAGCCCTACAAGCCAAGCACAGCGCTGAGAAGGTGGTAATCGATGAATGGAAGGCCATGAAGAGGCGGGGCATTGGTCCAGACCACATCTTTGCTTGGGGGCGGACCCTCGAAAAGCTGAACATGAACCCGGTGGAATTTGAGGCTGAGCTAAGGGATTACAGCACACTGCGGCAACATGTAAGCGAGCTACAGGAGCGGGTTGATGGGCTAAAGAAATACGAGCGAGAATTCCAAGCCAAGGTTCAAACACTCGAAGGGCGCAGGGACGAGATCGAGGGAGCGATAAGGGAGCTGAAAAACACGGCGGTTAAAAAAATAGAAGATCTTATCGAGAAGGTAGAAGAGCTTACCAAGAAGGGAATAAAAAATCTAGAAGAGCTTGCTGAGAAGGGGATAAAAAATCTCGAGGGGATGGATCAACAGGCCAAGATTACCACAGGTGCTGGGCTCGAGGAACTCCGAAAGATGGCTGATCAAGCGAAGACACAATTTTCAGAGCTGCGCCAAGGAGCAGAGTCCGAGATCAAGCGGGCTGGCGAGGTGAAAGCGGAGGCGGACGAGCAGATAGGCAGGTTGAGGGCCATCGCAGAAACATTTGGTGCCGAGTTGAAAAATGCCAGGTACTTTATGAAGTTGCCGCTGAGCGAGGAAGCCTTGGACAAGCTCGCGGAGGACCTCAACCCCATCGTCGTGCAGCAGTACCTAAATATCGCCCACGCTTGGTGCTTGAAGAAGTTCAATCCGAAGCTGAAACCCCCTGAAGAAATCGTCCCCAAGAAATATTTCTCAATATCGAGCTACACGGGCGTGGAACTGGCCGATGCGGTCAGGATGGCGTTGCTCATGCTGGTCTCCGGGGGTGCCAAGCATGGATGAACTAAAAACCGTCGAAGCATTTACCAGAGAACTTGAAGCCCTGCAAAACTACGACAGGATTAAAAAAGAGAGGGACGAGCTCGCCGAGAGGTGCTCGAAGCTCGAGTCGAGGATATCCGAACTGGACAAAATGGTCAAGGATCTGATTGGGGAGCTCGCATCTCTCAAAGGATTCAACGTTAGGTTCGTCGGGAAGGAACTCACACTTGAGCAGGCTAAGGTGGAGTTCGTCCGTGCATATAATGATGAGATCGAGAGAAGGGCAAATGTGAAGTTTGAGGTGCTGGAAGCCGACCTTGAAAATAAAATGCCGAAGCTCGTTTATAATAAGCTCATCGAAATCGTGGAAAAACCGCCTTGGCCGAAGGAGATTGCGTGTGCAATAGAATCGAAAGCAGGGCAAATGGCGAGCGAAAACCTTAGTAACAAAGAAAGGTGGCCGAACTGGTTCAAGGAGCTCTACTTGAGGGAGGTCAACGCGGGGGTAAGCGCCGGGATCAATGCAGAGTTCGAGCGAAGAGTCGAGGGGGAGGCAACTACGAGGGCCGAAAAAAAGCTGAGGGAACTGGCAACCGTCGAGTGGCCGAATTGGTATAGCGCAAACGTCAAGCCGAAGTTGTCAGATCTCAAGGCAAAAATCAAAGTAAATGCAATCAGGGCGCTGGAAGGTCCTTGGCGGGGCATCAAGTGCGACAGGTGCGGGGTTGAGCAGGGGGCATTCAAACTTACGGAGGATGGCATAAGCGACATGCTGACCATGGGGTACATCGAGCCAGAGTGCATTAACCCGCATTGCGAGGACTTGCCCGCTTTCCGAAGGCGACGAAAGCACAGGATCAGGATTTTAATCCACGACCTGATCGCGGCGCACATCAGGAGGTAAGGGGTGGGCGACCGAGGGTTACCATGGGGCGGAGGAGCGAACTCAGGATCGATGTGGAAACGTTGAAGGGGGACGTGTATGCTGTCTGCGGGGAATATGAAATTTTGACCCTTCGACAGGTCTACTACCGGTTGATAGCCCTGCACGAGTATTATCGCCCCACCCTGGTGTTCTACAAATACCTCAGCAGGTGGGTCACCCGCTGGAGGAAGATGGATAGTTGGCTGGACGAGAGGTTCGTGGACCCCTCGCGGTCATTCATCCAGCCTCCGAAACCCTGGAGGGAGGGGGAGCTGTGGCTCGAGAAGGACTCGCTTAGGGGGGTCCTCGAAAGGCTTGCGATGCGCTACCGGGTTCCGATCGTGGTGCAGCGAGGGTTCGCGAGCAGGAGCATGCTCAGGGATGCTCTCAGGCGCGCTAGGAATAAGGGCATCCGAAAGATTTTCCTTGTCCTCGACTTCGACCCCAGCGGCCTGTGCATCGAGCAGGTGGACGCTAGGGAGATGGGAATAGAGGTGATAAGGGTTGCGCTCACATTTGAACAGGCGAAGGGCCTGCCTCCCCGGCCCGTCAAGCGCAGGGACACTCGGGCAAGGAAGTATTTAGAAAAATATGGTGACCGCTGTTGGGAAGTGGAAGCGCTTGAGCCAAGGCAATTACTGCAAATCGTAGAGCAGACGCTGCGCAAGGAGGTGCCGCCCGAACACCTTCGAGAGGCGGAGATTGAGGAGGAGGTGGCCAGAGTTACATCGGAGCTTTTAGAGCCCATTAGGGCGAAGATCGGGGAACTCCTGCGACGGGGCATGTCGCCCGATAAGATAAGGGAAAGGCTGAGGAAACTCGCATTTTAGGGGGACAGAACCCCGAGGAGGTGGATTTCATGGCAAAAATCGAGCCCGAAGTGAGGGTCCGAATAAACACGCAGGTGAAAGGGGAGCCAGCCAAGATATTGCTTGAACTCAAACAACGTGGACTCGTCGTGTCGAATACTGATGCAGTGATTCAAGGAATCCTTGCCCTTCATGAAAAGGTGCTGCAACGGGACCTAGCTCTAGCGAGATTGAACTTGATCAGCGAGGGCAGGAACGAGTTTTTTACTTAACCTTTGCGCACCGTTGCTAACATCGGATAACAATTAATGTGATTGAGAGCGATAAAAATTAGGCTTCCACAAATAGGTAAGCGGCGATGAGATGGATAAAGAAAATCGCGATAAACCCAAAGACTCCGAATACCTGCCGCCAGCATTCAAGCTTCTTGCCGATTTCGCAGGCTTTCGCCTTGTTCATCGTTTGCTTCTTGTTAGCAGAAAGATGCTGCAAGATCCTTGTGCTCAAATTTTAGGTCATCTGTTATACTAAAAACCACGTTTTTTGAGTAAGCTTGATTCAAGTCACTGGATGTATCTCTTTCATGATTCTTTCTCGAAAGGTTATTCCCCAATCAGCCATCCTGAGCAAGAACGGATCAGGATCCAGTCTTTCTGGTGGGATGACACCCTTAGCCTTTATTTCTTCATTTGCAAGCATGGTGGCTGTGATCACCACAGGGATGGCAACGTCCGCCCAAGCGGTTCCCCACCTTCTCAAATTTTCCTGAGCATTTGATATTCTATACAAAGTATGAACAAGTTCTACTCCACTCTTTTCGCCTTTGATTTCCGCTAGGTAACATGCAAGCCAATCGGGCTTGCGGTCCACCTCTCCTGGAGGCGGGACTAAAGCAAGAAGGACATCCCTCGGAGCCACTTTTACGCCCTTGACTTTTACGGTTTTGTCGCTCGCGAGGCCCAGCTTAATCAAGGCTCCAGCCATTATGTCGGGAGGTATTTTACAATCCACGTATCGGACTCCCTTTCCAATGAAAAGCGGTAGTGTGTGAACGGGCTCGTAATCCACGAGGCAAAGTGTCAGTGGGCCAACCGGGTTTGGAAATGTATATTCCTCTATCCCAGAAAAGGTGGGTTCATTCTTGAATTTCCCATTTTTGTATATGGTTGGCTCAGTCAGCCATTCGGTCAAAGCAATCTCGGGACACCAAGCGGGGGACCAAGTCGGTATGATTTCCTTCGCTTGCTTGAGCGATTTCCATCCGAACCTTAAGCGTATTTCGCTCACGCGATCGAGCCTATCGGCAGCATACCTCACAAGCACATTCATGACGAAGGGGCCTCCTTGGCTTATCACCGCGGTTAATCCAGCGTTTTTCCACTCATTGCTGAGTTTTAATTGTTTAGGCGGATCTCCCGCCGCTAAGTCTACATAGTTAGCCCCACCCTTTAGCGCGGCATTCATGACATTAAGGTTAAACTTGGGCATGGTCGCGTTAATCACAACGTCGGTTCCCCTCACAACCCTTAACAAATCGTTCAAATTTCCAGCGTCAACGCGCTCCGCACGTAGCTTATTGGTTTTCAGCTTCTCTACGACTCGCTTCGCCCGATTGAAGTTTATATCGGAGCAAAGAACTTCAGATATCTCCTTAACTTTTGTTGAGATCAAGGCGATAGCCGATCCCTGAACCCCAACTCCTATAATAGATATCTTCAAATCAAACCACCCCTTCGCCTAGGCACCCATTGTTAGACAATAAAACGACTTGTTTTTAAACCTACGATGATTTCCATACTCGGCGGACTTCACAAGATCATTCCTATTATTATGCTTTTTTCCGATTTATCTTACGTGTCTTTACAAACATGACCTTTTCGGGAAGATCAGGTCTTGGCCACACAAGAGTTTTCACATAAAATTTCTTTGACAGGAAATTGGTTCTATTCAAAAGTTGTCCAATTTTTTCTTCATTCAAATCAAAAACTAAATGTCCCCATTTTTTACCTATGGATTTTTTCTCTTTGTAAGGGACAGAAAAAACAAGCACTCCACCGGGCTTAAGAATCGTCCATATCTCAGTTAAAGATGATTTTATGCAGGTATGCTCAAGTATTTCTTCTGCGATTACTATGTCCATTTCGCCTAAATAGACTTTTTTAGCATCCTCCAAGGACAAGGTTTTAAAATGAATTTCTTGCCAACTAAACTCCTGCGCTTTACTGATGGCTTTGCGTATCGCCTTATCATCGCTATCGATTCCTAGATATATCTTATTTTTTAATAGTCCTTCACGCCAGAACACATAAGTGGAAAAACCAACATTGCATCCAATCTCAAGTATCTTTCGGGAAGTTTTGATTTCATTGGCGGTTAACATATCGAGAACTGTACGATGCCTACTATACTCAATTGTACGAATCTCGGCAGGTTCTTCCCAAGTGTCTTGCATATCCATATTTTTCATCTCAGAAAATAGGAATTTTCTGATTCAAGATTTGGTTTTTAATATCATCCAAGTTATCTAACCAATATTCTGCGATATTAACTATCGCGGATCTACTCATATTCTTTTTAGGATAGACTTCAATGCAGGTTATCTCAGGCATATTAATTGGCATTCCCACTTTGCCCAGCAGTTTTACATACGCCTCTTTTACAGGCAACTCCTCAGCTATGGTCTCAGCAATTTTTAGAGCAGCAACGTTGTAGAGTTTGCCAGGGTGATTCCAAGACTTTCCAGCTACAGCTTCAATACACATAGGTCTGCTTGGAGAAATTATACCTGTGACTCTATTTCCTCTCCCCGTCAACCCGCAATCACCATGTTCTATACTTGTCCCGATGACTGTGAGATATACGGATTCCCTTTCTGGTCTATCATCAGGGTTAATGCTAACAGTTACTAGTTTTTGTGACAAGCTGTCGCTAATTCTTTTGATTTCTTCCCCGAGCACACTTTTTATTTCTAAATATTGATTAATGTCTTCTATGTATTCCGAAATAAAGGCGCACGCAATAGTTAAGTCAATCTTATTTTCATTTCGAAGCGCAAGTACTTTGATATCTTCACCGACCATGGGGAAATGTTTCTTAAATTCTTTTGAGTTCAATGTGTTTTCTACCTTAATTACCAATTTCTCAGTTTGAGTGAGCGGAGCATATGCAACGCCGAGGCTTGTATCGTCTGCTGTATAGGGTTCCCACTCATCTGTTAATATGGAATGCTTAGAAGGAGGAATAAGTTTGGGCTCGATTTTTGCGAATTCAGACCTGAACTTATGAAGTGTCGACCCTAGGTAATCTTTAGCGATATTAGCAATGTATTCCCGTGTAACAAGGCCTTTCTCCACTACACATATCGCATTGACTTTGAAGGGCTTAATTATCCTGCCTCCTCCAAATTTTGGTTCAGATATGCCCCCGACAAGGAACACTTTATCTGAAAAATGGTATGGTTCCCCTAACTCTTTTGAGATTCTAGTACTAATTTCCTCAGCGATGCCATCCGCTAGTGCATCAGGGTGCCCTTTACCTTTCCTTTCGACTAACTCAACGGGGAGTTCTTCCGTTGTTTTTCCGTTCAGAAAAATAACTTTTATCTTTCTCAAATGACCACCTGAAAGTCTTCGATATTTCTATGAAAGAAGTGCAATTTATACACATGAGTTCAGGAAGCTCTAACTCCTAATAAAAGCTTTATTTTATGCGCTATTAACAAACCTTCAGGGGAAGAAATTTGAACGATCTCCTGAAGTTGATTATGCACTTCCATGTAGGAAATTTGGACAGGACTAAGCTCGAAAATTTTGTTGGTAGTCTGCGCACCTTGAATGACTCCTTTTATTTGGTGCAGAATGCTCAAGAGTTAGAAATCGCTTGTGATGAGAATCTCAAAAGAGAATATCTCAGAGGATGGGAATATTCAATAAAAGGAGAATTCATTATTGATGAGAATTTTGATATTTTGGATAATTCAGCAAAGCTTGATTTGGATGTTTTTAAAGATGGGACAGCTGTCTTAGTCCTGTCTTTCTATTGGTCAAACAAACGCCAACCTAATGGTAAACAGATTTATAACGCCTACCTCCAGCTTATAAACTCGGTTTATGATGGTGATGCTAAATTCTTGAATTTATTATATCAACTGCGAGAATGTATTGAAAGATTCTCTGTTAAAGATTCGGAGCTATCCAAAATTGATCAAGAAGCACAGGGCCTGCCAAAACTCGGTTTCGCTTATTCCATCGTCATTGTTAATGATGAAAATCTAGATACAAAACCTGATCTCCTTTCCCTTTTCCTTTCCCCCGACTATAGTGGGCTCTTTCGTGCGCCACGACATCTCAATCCAACTAAATATATCGCCGAAATACTTGGTGAACTTAAAGCTCATGCTTCATGGGAAACTTTTATATTACATGGAAAAGTTTATGAAAAGGAAATAGTAAATTACGATGTATTAAATAGGTTCCTTCTTCGCACTTGGTATTCTTCGTATCTGCTTGATAGACTTGCATCTACATATCTAAGGCGCACTGATGAATTCGATCAAAAGTCAGCTACTGATTTAAAAACGCAAAGTGGGCACTTAAGTGAAATGTTATCGAACATCAAGCGACTACGTCGGCGATACTTGGAATTAAAGAACTCGCTTTTGGATTTTGACGCTAATATGAGCATGAGATTTATAGAATTACTGAAATACACATTTATATACTCAAATTTAACGTCTCTTTTAAACTCCTTCGATGAAAAGCTCAACATATTAGTTGACGATTACTCCTCTCGATATCAAATGTTAGAAGAACAACGCACAAAAGCCATAAACTCGAGATTGCAGATAATTGCCATTGCCATTGCAATATTTGGAACGGTGGAAGCAGTTGATATAATTTCTGGTTTTTTCTTGCCGCGAACTATTGGGGACCCTCTAGGAATCCTCCGCTTAACCCTGATATCAATACCGCTATTACTTGTGCTCATTTGGCTTGCCTTATTCAGGAGGTTATAAAGCCGAAATTTAGAGGGAATTAATCCTGTTAAGTTCTTCGTTAAACGGTCTTGATATCAACATTTCGCAACAGTTAGGATATGGCTGAAAACCAAACCACATATGAGATAAATAAAAAACTAACAAAACTTAAATAAGGGGAAACCCTTGGATCCAATCAAGATCGCGTTCATTAACGTAACGAGTAAATGCAATCTAAATTGTCTATATTGCTTCTACAAAATTGAACCTAGCCGTAAGGTGGAGGACCGGTTAACAACCGAATGCATAGAGGAGATGCTCCATTCATTGAAAGTGGCTAGATTCAGTGAAATATCCTTTACGGGGGGTGAGCCATTGCTAAGGCGCGACATTTTCCGCTGTATTTTCACTGCCCATAATTTGGGTTTGTTAACAAGTCTGGACTCAAACGCTACTTTAATCAATAAAGATGTTGCCGAAAAATTGAAACAAAGTGGGCTTGGCACTATTTTTGTATCACTCGATGATGTTAAAGGTTTTGCGCACAATGCGATTCGTGGAAACCATGCAAAAGTTCTGGAAGCTATAAAGCGTCTAAAAAATGTGGGTATTCGGATCTTCATCTCAAGCACCATAACGCGTATGAATTTCCGTTTCGTAATCGATTTGTGCAACTTCTCAGAGGAAATTGGCGCAGGTATTGTTTTCCAACCTGTTTTTATTCCTTATAATCACCCCCTCTATGATCGCTTGAGTTTACAAAGACTTTCAAGCGAAGAGTGGCAAATTCTTGCAAAGCAACTGCTTTATTTCGGCGACAGGTATGATGTGAAAGATTACGCCAAGCTCTTTATCTCATACTATCAAAGAAATGGCTGTAGGCCTCCCACCTGCTTGATGGGAAAACTAGGGATAGTTATCGACTCAGATGGTTCTGTCTATCCCTGTTTCCATAGACGAGATCTCCTTAGCGGGAATGTTCTTAATGAAGAACTAGGAGTCATTTTGAATAGAATGCCCAACTTTTATAAAAAGACTAGGCATGCAGAATGTTTTGGGGAACACTGTATTTCACTTTTTTGCCCTGCAAATTTGTAATGCTTAAAAATAAGTATGGATAGCATTAATCCGTGAATGGCCACTATCTAAAGAGGGCGAACTTGATAGTGTAATAGTTTACTTAGATTCAACAAGTTTAAATTCATTGCCGTCCAAATCAATAAAATTAGCTGTGATCTCGCCCCAAGGTCTTTTATTTGGTGGAGTTGTGAATTTTACTCCTTTACTTTTTAATTCTTGATAAGTTTTGTTAATGTCGCTCGTTTCAAATATTATTCCTGTACATGTACCGATTCTCGACTTCGCCTTTTTATATTCTGTAGATCCCCAACTTTTATCTGGTTGCCCCAAGTCTATTTCTATTTTACTTTTCCCTATCAGCAGCTCCACGCATTTCCATTCATGATATTCTTCTGTGATGCGCGCGCCCAAGGTATTTTTGTACCACTCTATCGCTTTATCAAAATTTGAAACAATTACTTCAATTGCCCCTATTTTATCAATCATGACTAAAATTAAGATATTACTTAGATAAAAATATTGTTTCTAACTTGATTCTATTATCCAAGTCGGGTAGCGTTAATAGAAATTTGCTTCTTGATAAAACTACCTCAAATGAGGCATTAGTTCTACAAAACTGTCGATTGCTCAGCTCCTCCTGCTTCAATATAGCGTCATAATCGCCTGATACCAAGTTTGAAGAGTTTAGTCCACATCAAGCTTGGCGGATGGCACATGGTATTGGCATGTCAGGGCAAGGGATAACGCCGGCAACGTGGGCAACTGGTCGTCGTCGAGGTCGTTCACAGTGGACACGACAGCCCAAGCGGCACCTACCCTCACCGCGCCAGCCAATGGTGCGTTCACAAACATTAACACGCCAACCTTCGACTGGGAGCCAGTTTCCGGCGCTGCGAGCTATACCCTCGAGTACTCGACCAACAACGAAACCCCCACGACGATTTCGAGCTCCGCGACGGATTACACTCCGACAGCAGGTTTGGCGGATGGGAAGTGGAACTGGCGCGTGCGAACGATTGACGCCGTGGGCAACACGGGCAGCTGGTCGAGCACTTGGTCCTTCACCATCGACACCGTAACACCAACCGTGACGATATCTCCCTCCCTCGAGGCCACGCCAACGGCTACCGGCTGGACTTTGAACACCACAAACACCAGCATCGAGATCAGCGGCTCGGTTAGAGACGCGACTGGCGTGACAGTCAAGATAGATGATGAAGTGGTGCCCGTCGTCGATCGCAGCTTCCGCAAAACTGTAAACTTGATGGTAGTAGGTGTGAACACATTCACCATAGCCGCAACCGATGCTGCGGGCAACACCACGACGCGAACGCTGACCGTCATCCGGGCTGGAGTTGAGCCAGCCCCTGTTGCAGAGCCCGCAATCTCGTCTGAGCAAGCCCTGTTCATAGCTGCGCTCGTCGCGTTATTCATCATCCTGATATTTTTTGTGAAGACGGTTCTTGTTAAGAAACCTGCGGAACCTGTCCCAAGTTCTGGCCTCCCAGTTTGAATTCGAGCGTGAGGCCCATACCGCGATTGCTGCAAAACAAATGCTCGAAGCCGGCATCGATCTTCGTCCCGGGCAAGTCGTTTCCTACGTTGTGGCCCGAGCTGACGCAAGGAACCCGAACCTTAGGGTAAGGGCATTACCCTTGGTAAAGGGGAGGGCTAGGTATGATCGAGAATGGTACATCAACCTCTTGCTGGAGAGCGCCGAAGAGCTCTTTGGCTTATTCGGATATACGAGCGAGAGGATCTCGAGCGAAAAGTTGGCTGGTATAAAACAGCTCGAACTCTGAATCTTTGAGGTCGATATCGGTCCAGTTTGGTAACTCAGTGCTACAGTCCGAACCAGTAAAGCATGTCGAGGTTGAGGAGAAAAGACGCCCTGTAACCGACCTCTTTCGAGAGCTCGCCGTACACTTTTCTCTAAGTGTAAGGATCACCGAGGGTCAAGCGTTTGATGCTCATCTAATCGCAATGGCTTTTATTTCCCTGCCAAAAATCACTTGCGGCAATCCGCGGGATCTGGCGCAAATTCCAGCCTCCCAGTTGGGATTTGAACGCGGTCCCCGCGGGCCGCGCGTGGCCGGGTCGGGTTTGGTAGGTCCATAACCTCGATGCTCCCGGCCGCGCGCAGAGGGTTTCAAAATTCGAGTTCTGAAATGGGGTATGGTTGAGTGTTGAAAGCACGCAAAGGCGCTCAAGAAAGGATACCTTTGCCGGGAGCTGTCTTCATTCTCCCCACCATATCTTATCGTTGAATGCTTCTATCATTTTTTCATCTGGATATAGGGTCTGTTCCGTCCAAACGCCCATCGAGTCGTAGAGCCTCAACAATCGCCAATCGCCATTCCCCCAGAGTTCCACTCCCGCGTGGATTCCTCGCAATTCTCCCGCCGGATAGCTGAAAATAACCACCCTGACCTGATTTTCTGGAACGCCGATGGCCCTGAAAAGAGAAACCTCCAAAAAGGCGATGTCCTCACAATCCCCCTCGAGCTTTCCAGTTGTCATGTATCCCTCGAGCATCTCCTGCGGGCGTTCCCACGTGTCGATTTCCTCCCACACGTAAACGTACTTTTCCTCGATAAAGCTGCGGATATTTTCTAGGGAGCTCAAAGACTCGGCGAATTCTTTTACAAGCGGTGCGTCGGGCGTTACATAGCTCATTTTCCGCTCTTGAGATCGAGCCATAGTGCCGTCAATTCTGTAAGTTAAAGCATACACAGCAATGCACAGCGACAGGATTGCAACAATCAATGAGAAAATTGCGATGTACCCCTCTCTGGGAATTTCCATCTTACCGCGGGTTACCATCCTAGGTCACTCCATTCATATTTAGGTACCCGCCCACCCATACCACCGAGGGCTTTGACTTCCCTTGGCCCATAGCGTCCAAACCGACTTTAACCCCAAGCGCTTAAATCGGTATGGCAATCCGCGAACCACCTCCCTCTTAGTCGGTAACCGCCGTGAAGGGATAAATTCGCGGGCCGCGCGCGGTCGGGCGAGGAGTCCGCCAACTCCTCGGTCAGCAACCGGCCGCGCGCAAAGGATTAAAAATCATTGAACTACAAGCACCCCTTTGCGCCTAGTTTTATCGGGGGGATGTATTTAGGGAGTGTGGTGAAAATTTTTACCCTTAAACTTAAACCTCGAAAAATTTTTGCGTACAAACTATTATTATCAATGTCACAATTTTTCACCCCCAGAAAACTGGGCGTACCAGCGCTAAACGGCAAATTTAACGCTTTCATTAGACGGACACCTTTTTCCTGCTCCTGATAATAACTAAAGGAGATTTTTTGAAGTCATTTTTGGGGAGAGGTCGCCGAAAGTATTCCCAATCTCAAATTTCTTGGTTTATCGGGCTTTTTTTAAAAATAGGCCTAAAATAGCAGATTTTCTTCAAAACTTCATTTTATTCTCTGAGTTCAAGTGGAAACAGTCAAGTCTAGGGGAAATGTGAGTATAAAGCTCCGAGTTCGGGATTAAGTTTCCAATTTTAATTTGCCCCCCTAATAAAGAGCCTCCACGCAAAGCCTTGGCGGAACCATTGGAAAGGAAGCACGTATTCGTGGATGGGGAATGTCCCCGTCGGGCGTATTTCAGAAAACCCGATGCGTGAAATAACCTTCGTAAAATGACTTCAACGCTTTTTTGCTTGATCTATCCAACTATTTATTATTTGTTTTTTGTTTCTGTAAAAATCCTTCCAAAGTTTCAGGGTTTCTTTTCTTGGAATACCTCTCGCCTCCATCACCGCAGTAATGTCGTAGCACATAGTGCTAAATCCGCCGTAAAGATAGGCTTTTAAAAGATCGGGCGTCAATTTTTTTATTCCAATTTTCTTCAATAATTTTGCTGCATGCTGTGCTGAATTTCCTTTTTTGTCTTTAAACCGCAAGTAATATTCAAACTTTCCTTCAATCGCGTTTTTTGTTTCTTTCCTCATGTAATTTTCACCCCCACTTTCATTGCTTGGCTAAAATAAAAGGATAATCGTGCCGACCGCCCACCCGATCGCGAACCAGTAGAGCATGTCGAGGTTTAAACGGCGGTTAGACTTCGTATTTCATGAACCACAAAACTCGGAAAGTAAGAAGCTTTTTAAGAAACTCCTTAACTATCAAGTAGAAGCAAATCATAGGAGAATTGACGATGAGATTACCTTCTCCTAAAGACCAATGGACAGATACGATGGTTACATTACCTTTAAATATTTGAAAACTATTCTCCCAAAAAATGACGATCCTATTAAGAACAACGCAAGAACAGCTAGACTCCAGTAGACCGCGTCAGATATCACCCATTTTTGATAAGCTGTTATAAGTCCGAGTGTTGGGATTAGAATGAAACCGATTAAGCCTACAAGGAAAAGCGGTTTGATAAATTTATAACGTTTTATCTCCCGCGCTAATCTAGTGTATTCTTGTTTCAATTGGTTTAATTTTGTGTCGTGTTCTTTCTTCAGTCTTTCTATCCTTGTTCCATACTGTTGTTTAATTTTTTTGTGAGTTCTAGCAATTATTGGGCCAATTACTTCAGATATTTTTTCTTCTTCACCACGCGCTCTCGCTTCACGTAAACTTTCAACGTGTCTTTTCACGTAATGGTCACCAATTACCTCTGCTAGGTCATCTGGACCCAAGTCTTCATCATCTATCCATGGCCCCTGGAGCTCTAGTAAATCTTCTTCTTTCACAAATTTAGTTAACGGTGGGATACGTGAAGCGAATAAAGTTGTAAAAACTTCTTTCGCTGTTTTATTTGATATTTCGGGTGGAAGTAAGGGAGATATCATCTGAACCCAATTTTCCGCGTAGACACTAGATGGAATCCTATCGGGTTCTTCTCGTGTCAAGTCTCTATCGACATAATATAGACTACTATCGCAAGTTATGAACCAGCTATTGGGACCCAATATGCTACTTTTCTCCTTTTTTCGAAGGTTTTGTATTAAAAGGATGTGATAAGCATCATGCTCAGCAACTTTATCTGGTTTTAAAGAAGCGTATTTTACTACAAGCTCCTTGACTCTACTCATATCCTCCTGTGTTTTTATCTCGTCGTATGAATTTTCGTCGAATTCAATTGAATATTTGTCTCTCAGAAGTGCTTCTATTCCCGTCAGCCTAGCAAAATATCCTTCATAAGTCAACCCAGGGTTAGCTTTTTTCTTCTCAAGATAATCTTTGAAAAACCCATCTTCTATTATCGACATTATCTTGTCATAGCTTTTAAAAGCGACCTTACCTTTTTGCGAATAGACCATTTTTTTATGCTCTATATGTCTCATGAATTCTTCTTTTGTTCTTTTCGTGAATTTTATTTTGATTCCCAAATCGGTGGATAGCTTAATCAATTTTTCTACTGCTCCATAGCGTTTTCTATCCGTAATCAAAAAGACGATCATATTTGTGTCAATATATCCAACGATTTTGCTAACGTTTTCTTTTATCAAGGCTTGGCACTCTGGGTCTAAATTTAATATTTCAATGAGGTAATAACTCTGGGCTAGAGAATAAAGATACGTGCTAAGATTTTCATCTGGTGAATACAAGTAATTTATGAAAACTTCTCTTTGTATTTCAGGTAATTTCTCTTTTCCTTCCACGATTTGTGTCATCAGGTTTGGTATATCCAATAATTCTATCGCTTCCACAATCTTCTTTCCCCCGATGAGCGCGTTAGCGGTTATGAGTCCATTTATACTAAAAATCGTTCCTAGGAGAGCCTGGAAATTTTGAATCACAGTTGTTTTTTCTACATCGGTTAGTACCCCATGTTTTTCTTCAACTATTGTAATTAGCTTGTTAGTAACTGCTGAAAAAGTTGCATCATACTCCTGTATTATTCGAGAAAACTTTTCTCTCATTGTTTGGGGCAGAAAATATTTTTGCTTTCCCTGACTTCGTATGCTTTCAATACCCCTCTTCTGTGCTAGTCTTGTTAAAGCTGAGTCCACAAGAATAGCTGGGGCCTGTACAATTCCTAAATCTTTCTGAATTGATGAAATGATTTCTTCTATCATTAGGGCATCGCTAGTATCGTACAACGCCGACATAATTAGGTACTCGTAAAGTTCATTTCGGATATTTTCAGTAGACCTATTCAGAACGAATTGTGCCAATTTTTTCAAAGCGGATTTTTTTGCTACCGAAGTGTCAATAGCAAGGGTGATATTTTTTCCAACCGTCTCCTCTACGTCTAGTTTATTGCCCGTCCTAGCGGTGTTGTGGATTTTTCCAGCCCCCTCATTCGTTCCTAATTCATTATTTTTGATTAGTTATAAACGGCTTTTCTTAATTGAACCTACCAAAAACATCCCATTTCGCCCTCGCTACAAATTTCGCAAGCCATATCGTAAAATCATCACAGCCCTCTAACGGGTCGAGCTTCGGGAGTTCTCGGATCAGCTTCTCCACTAACAGTTTCCGCTTCTCTCCCTTGGCTTGATTGGCACGGCGGGCGAGGGCCTTGATCTCGCGATAGTTCATGCTTTCCTCCTCAACTGAACATCAGCCTTTTTTATCCTTTCTCCGAGTATCCCTTGGCCCGGGACTCCTCATCAAGTTTCCAGCCTCCAATTGGAATTTGAACGCGGTCCCCGTGGGCCGCGCGTGGCCGGGTTGGGTTGGTAGGTCCATAACCTCAATGCTCCCAGCCACGCGCAAAGGGTTTCAAAATCCTAAATGAGATCCACGGCGATACCACCCAAAGCCTGTGCATTGCTGAAATAAGCAGGTCCTCGAAAACATGCCCAACGGCTTTTCCGATGCTCACCTCAATATTGCCCTTTTTGATGAGCATAGCACCCCGATTTAATTGTCGCCACATCTCCTAAAAAGGGGAGTAACACCCACCTATTTCCCGATCTCAATAACTATGGTGCTCTGATGGCAAGCTGGCGAATTATACTCACACCCGGCGACTCCTTGGCCCGAAGGTTCGACAAGAGTTACGCTAGGTTCATGGTCCGAATGAGGCACAAGATAAGGAAGAGCGACCGGAAGCTGGCGATCTACTCGTTTCTTGCTAGGGCGGAGTGTGGGCTTGCTTTCGCGGTCGGGGCATCAGCTAGTTACTTCGGCCTCGTTATTGTGGTACCCTTGATATTGTGCTTTTACCCGCTGATTGCACTGGGCGACCCTTACATGTGGCGCAGGGTTTATGGACGCTTGGCGGGGGATGTCGGCTACAAAGCATCTTTTCTCCTCAACCTCGACATGCTCTACTGGTTCGCGGTAGGGTGGGTAGCTGGGGTTTTGGTGGGTGCTTGACCTACTGACCGAAAAGTCCCGCATATAATTATGGGGGAAAGAGGAAATGTTTAATGGCGGTTAGCAAACCTTGACGGGTGTGCAATCCTTGAAAGGCTATATCTTCAGCCTCGGCGAAGGGACTGACGTTCTCGAGGTGATGAGGGGGGGCTTGTTTGGCGTGTGGCAACCGCCCCCGGCAAGGGGCGAGCGCGGCGTCACCACTTGGCATACCCGGGAATGGAGCGACGCGATGCTCGCGACCTTCGCGGATTACTTGACCATGTCGCCAGGAGACAGGGTGTTCTTCTTCAAGGACAGGCTCATCTATGGCGTCGGCGAAGTGGTGGGGGACGCGGGGGCCCTCCTCAACTATCCGCATAGCGCCGAACCGCACCCGCCCGAACCCCGCGAGGAAGATGCGCTACTGTCGACGGTAGGGTGGAAGCGAATCCGAGTGGCAATCCCTTTCTCCCCCTCCCCCGCTTTCTTCAAGGTGGGGATAGATATGGACGAGATACTCTCGTCGAGAGGTGCCGGGGAAAGTTGGTCCCTCAGGTTTTGGGAAGGGGTGAGTTTCAGACAACTGGGGCCCAAGGAGACAGGGTCGCTGGTGGAGGCGTTCCTGCGCCGTTTCTACGGGAGACCGAACGACGTGATTGGCCCATCCAAGAATCGAGAGGAGCTTATCCGATACATCAAGAGCAAGGGGCATGGGGCGCTTTCCGCACGCGAGCTGGTCGCGCGTGACCCCGGAGCCTACTTGACTACAGACGGGGTTTTCAAGTCCGAGAAAATGCTCCACGCGGTCTTGATAGACAATCTTAGGAAGGAGGAAAAAGAGAGCGATATCTTCCATGAGGTCCCTGCATCCCCTCCAAAGCCGCCTAGGTGGGCGGAAAGCATAGACATACTGGCGACTAGGAGGTACCCGGGAGCATCTATGGACTTGCCGGCCCATTACGATTTAATAGAGGTGAAGAAGGACGCCGAAACCGCAAGCTCCCTCGGCACGTTAAATAGAGTGATGTCCCAAATAATGCGGTACGTGGATTTTGTTGCGGAAAACTACGCCGACGGAAACTACGGGGCGATTGAGGCTCATTACGTGGCAAAGCAATACACGGAAAGGTGCAAGAGAGCGATGAAAAGATGGAAAACAGAATTGAAGGACATGACAACCCGCCCATATGTCTTGAGGGTAGGGAAGGACAAACTCGAAACCCAGATTTGGGACAAACTCAGATTCTTCGAATACGAATGGGACGATGCCAAAAAATATATCGAACTTAGCGAGGTCCGACCCGTTTGACTTCGGGGCGCTAGCTATCTATACTGAGGCGGTGAGATGAGTCGCAAATCTATCGAGGCGACGCGAAAGGTTAAGCTCCAAGAGGAGCTCCTCAGGTGGTACGCGGAGAACCGCAGAAACTTTATTTGGAGGAGAGGTGGGGTCTCAACCTACGAACTCCTAATCGCGGAGATGCTCCTACAGAAGACCCAGGCCAAGGTGGTTGAGCCCGTTTTGAAAGAGTTCATAGCACGGTACCCGAACATAAAGTCGGTCCATAGGGCATCTAGGAAGGAGATAGAGAAGCTCATCTGGAAGCTCGGATTGTTCAGGCACAGGTCCAAAAACATCAAAGAGGTTGCTAAAATCATCGTCGAGAAGTACGGTGGAATAATAGAGTCCGCCAAAGATGAGCTTGCCGAGTTGCCAGGGGTGGGACCTTATGTATCCAGCGCCATCGCATGTTTTAAGGGCGGAGAGAGGGTGCCAGTAGTGGACGCCAACGTGAGCAGGGTCGTCGGCAGGCTCTATGGTATAGATTACAAGGATTCTAAGCGTGGCAAGGAGCTATGGGCAAAGGCGGGGGACCTGGTATCAGAGGAAAACCCTAAGGAGTTCAATTGGGCGCTGATAGATTTAGGTGCTCTCGTCTGCGTGCCCCGAAATCCTAAATGTAGCGAGTGCCCGCTCAAAGGTATGTGTGTGACTGGGCGTGGGAACTAATTTTTCTACGTTGTTTGCTACGTATGGATAGAAATTTAATGCTTCTAGGTCTTGCAAACCCTCGGGAGTGCTATGGGTTACGGCGATTACGATACTCTGGTGATGGAGGAAGGCGGGTTTAAAGTTGAACTTTCAAATCGTGGGGGTAAACCGAAATTTAATCCGAATCCACAAAATCTAGAAAAGAAGTTGGTGGAATGTAAATATCCTGGATGTAATGTTACAACTAGGACTATTTTTGGCCTATGCAAAAAACATAATACCTATGGTGGAAGGAAGAAAATTCTCCACATAAAAGATTGGTTCGGCAGAATAATACCCCCTGGTTTACGAAGGGAGCAATGCCTAATCGATATACTTCCCCACTACACAATTACTGAGATGTTGGTCAAGTGGATGGGAGATGAAGAAGGGAAGAAAAAAGTGATGGATGATTTTATGGATGACGTCTTAAACAATATAGTCAGTAACGTACCCGATGCAACCACGCTGCAGAAAAACATAAATGGTGAAATCGAGGATGCAATGACCCCGGGTGACTTGGTCGAGATGACTAGAAGATTGGTCGATAAGCATTTCAAAAAAGAAGAATACGATGGTGTGAAACTGCCAGGGGGCTCATTTCGAGGAAAAAGTCTTGATGATATTCCAATCAGGATAGTTGCCGCCACGTTGATTATCGCTTATGCGTGCGAAGAATCCAATAGGGGCGATGCTTGGTTCTGCAAAATAAACAATCGCGCATCAACATTTGGCAACGCCTATATGCCGAGCGTCTACTATTTTCTTAGACGACATACTAAAGCTACAAAACAACAAGCTAGGATGTGTTTGAAAGGCTAGGCAGGTGCTTTTCCTGCCCCAGTTTCTTAAAAAGCTCCAGAAGCCGCTCTCCCGTTTTCCGCTCGGGCGCCATACGTTTCCGTGGGCCCCTCGGCGGCCATCCCTTGGGCCTGAACTGCTTCCGCCAGTTGGCTACCAGCCATTCGTCGCCCCCGTTTATGACCTCGCAGGCGAAACTCGAGGCCACAAGGGCCGCTGCTATCCGTATCGGGAGTTCCCTCTCCCCGATGATAGGGATGCGCCCGGAGGGAGGGATGCGGATGCCCCGCCACCCGGATTCCGGGAAATGTTGCCCGACGATTTCGGCTATCCTCTCGAGGATTCTGTATGGCGAGCACGGGACGTCGTTCACCCACTCGGCCCTTATTCCTTGGAGCGTGGTCGCATCGGGGAGTTCGGTTGGTAAATCCTCGGCCAGCGCGGAGACGAATTTTTCAATCGCGCGTGAGCGCTCGGGCGTGGTCGAGAATTCGAGCAACTTTTCGAGCGCTTCGTCCAGCGTGACAATTCGGCTCCGAACGATTTTCCCGGACCCCGTGTACAACCTCGTGACCCATTCCCTCAAATGCGGCCTCGCTGCGAACGGGTGGGGCGCAGGGTTCTCGCCCATGTTGTCGATGTCCACCCTAAAACCTCCGCCCTTAGAACTTGGCACGTGATCTCTGAACTTCCTGTCGAACCTCAAGTGCCTGAATGGAGTCATCTTCGGCTTCTCCTTTACCTTCAGCGCCGGGGGCATCTCGAATTCCTTCTCTACATACGGATTCTCGGGAGCGGAGAGGCCAGCCTCCCGTAGCATGGCTCTCGCGATGGCCGCCGACATCAGCGGGGGTACCGCATCCCCGACCAGCCGGTAGTTGGCACCCTCCGACCCACCCCAGAACTGGTAGGTGATGGGAAACGATTGTACACAGGCCGTCTCCCTGATTGTGAGGGCCCTGTATCTGTTCTCCCTCCCCCTCCTCACCTCGATGACTATGTTCTCACGCGCGGGTCTGATATGGGTCGCGGTGACGGTCCGCGCCGGGGCGTCCAAGTCGTCGGGGAACTTCATCCTCCCGTACCACGAGTGGTTCACCTTCAGCTTCCGGCACTCCCTCGCCTCCTCGTCCGTCAGCAGCGTGTCCATGAAATGTAGGGTGAGGCGTTCCTGGGGGATTGAGAACCCGTAGTTCGGGTCTTTCACGGCCTCCCCCTCCTTGGGTCCACTCAGGGGGTTAGGTAGCCCTTCGATTACCCTGCGCATCGGAACCCACTGTTTCAACCCAACCCCTGTGAACTTATGGAGGCCCAACTGCTCGACATGGGTCTTCTCGGGCAGTGGGTACCTGCCAGATATGGCGCGGTATCTCTTTTGCGGGGTCCCGTAGTCCGCGGCGCACAGCACGTTCCTTTGTGGAATTTCCAAGTTGCCTGGCCTGTCGATTCCGAGCTGCTTCAGCGACAACTTGGGCGGCAGGGTCTCGAGTAGCCTCGGCACGTTCTCCATGACCCACCACTTGGGCTTAAGCACCGCCACGAACTGGAGGAAGCGCAGAACTAGCTTCATGCCCTTCGCTATGTCACCCTTCCCGCCCCTCTTGGCAAAGGAGAACTCGACGCAGGGCGGACCTCCAATGACGATGTCTGGGTGCGGGAGTTCGGACGGTTCGACGTCCAGAATGTCCGCTTTTTTCACCTCCGCGTCCGGGTGGTTCTTCTCGAAGGTCTTCACGGCGGGGCCCCAGTAGTCCAAGGCGAAAACCGTCTTGAAGCCCATCTGCTCGAACCCCTCGGAGAGACCGCCGGTCCCAGAAAACAGATCAACCACGGTGAGTTCTTTTCTTGCCATTCGTACCCCATACCTCTTAAATTATCATCCTCAAAAATCTACCTACGTAGAAAACAACGTGGGGATTGATTTTAAGGGTTGCGCTTTTAAAGGTACGTAGGTGCCTACGTTGGTCAAAAGGAAAGTCGTGAGACAGGCATCCGGCGTATACACAATCACCCTGCCCAAGGCTATCATAGATGCGATGGGCTGGGAGGACGCCGAGTTCGAAATAGAACTGAAGAAGGACAAAATAATTCTGAAGAAATCCTGACTCGCATCTCAGTATCCCATCTTGTGCTTCTCCCTCTGCCAGCAGTCGTAGCAATACCTCCAATAGCTCTTGCCTTTGAATTCCCTACCGCACTTGGCGCAGGTAGGCACGCTCCGCCCCCCAACCTCTTTTAACCTTTATGGATTCTGTTTAAAAAGTCGGGCACGCGTTTAAAAAGCCGACTCCAAGAGCAAAAATCAGACTTTAGGAGCAAAGCTGTTTTTATAGACAAATTTTTAATGCGTGATGCATAGATGATTATGGCGCCATGGCAAAACGCCTACCGAGAAATCGGTATAAGTGCCCGGGTAGCCTAGGTCGGATAAGGCGGCCGCCTACTAAGCGGCAGAACGTGGGTTCGAATCCCACCCCGCTCATAAATGGTGACCCGCGAAGGGTCGCCATTCACTTTTCAACCCATTTTTGGCTAATTTATGTGCAAGCCTCTGAATTTATGTGCAGACGGCGTATTTTGGGAATTTATGTGCAAAGCCTTTGCACGTAGGTTCTTTATAGGGGTGGAAACAATCGTGAAAAGTTGGAGAAATGAACCAAGCAAAAGTTTGATTATTTTTCGCTTTGCGGATAAAAGTTCAAATTCTTGTGGTCGTAACATAAATTAAATTAAAGAAACCCACAGTTAAGTTGAAGGTGAATTGGTTTGGAATTAAAAGATTATCCAATGTTATATCAAGTAAGTGACTCTTCTGCAATCCAAGCCCAGAAAAAGCACTTTCGGCTTGTTAAGGCAAAGATCGCATTTTTGCTTATCATTGTAGTTGTCACATCCCTTGGCTGGAACCAAGCGCCTAGTCTTAGGACCACAGCGGCTATTGTTTTGGCAATCTTTCTCGTAATCTCGATGTTTATTAGTGCCATCATGGATATGAGAAAATTTGACCGGACCTGGTTTAGTAGTCGCGCAATTGCCGAATCAGTTAAGACAGAGAGTTGGAAATTTGTCATGAAAGTAAAGCCTTACGATGGCGATGTCCCAGATTCTGAGGCAGAAGATTGCTTTCTTGATCGTCTGGACGAACTGTTGCACAGTCAGCCGTTTGTCTGCTCCGAGCTAGTCCCAAATCCGCAAAGTACGCAAATTACCAATCGTATGAGACAGATGAGAAGTGAAACCTTTGAAAATCGTAGGGCTTACTATATTCAAAGACGAATTCATGACCAAAAGGATTGGTATTCTAAAAAAGCCGAATTTAATAAAGGGCAAGAATCCCAGTGGTTCATCGTAGCTTGGATACTACAGCTTGCGGCGGCTGTAATCGCCATAGTAGTCATCGGTTTTAGCGACTTAATTATAAACCCAGTAGGCGCGCTTACAACTGCAGGGGCAGGTGCTTTGTCTTGGCTTCATGCCCGAAGCTATCGTGAACTGTCCCAATCATATGGGCTTGTTGCACAAGAGTTATCGCTTCTCGAGGTGCGAGCAAATCAAGTCTCGATGGAAGAAAAACTGACAGAGATTGTACTAGACACCGAAAAAACTATTAGCCGAGAACACACGATTTGGCTGGCAAGACGATTGTGATATCACCAGAATTAACGTATGCATTTGCTCGGTTTGGCTGAGCGTGCTGGAGGGGGGCCCAACCTAGGACGGCCAGCAATTAGAGCAGCTCTCTCGATTTCATCTGCAAATTTATCTGGCTCCCAATTTATCACTTTCGCGCCAGCTTCCTTAAGAGCGGGTGGAATGCGTGCGTTCTCTGCACCCTTGACACGTATCCCAATGATTCCCTTACCACGTGCTAAACTTTCACGGATTTCATAATCAACCCATTCGCTGTCTGCTGTGCGGTGCCCTATTAAACTAACAGTAACAGATGCTCCATCAAGTTGTTCCTTAATCTTGTTTTTTATGTATTGTTCGTTTTCGCTGTCAACAGGGCTTAAAAGATGCCTACCAACAAATTCAAGTGGCACATTTGGATTCCATTTTAACAGGTAGAAGCCCTTGGCTTGCATTAGGTCATCATGCTGAAATGATATAAAGACGCGTCGTCCCATTTCAATTCACTTCCGTAATTATTTATTTTATCATTCAATTATTTAACTTCTCCTCGATTTTTTTAAAAGAAAAGAATAAATCCATTCGGTATTAATTAATTTGGGGTATTTGATGTTCAAAAATCAAAAAAAAACCGAATTGGAATCTAATACCTATCGAGATGTTCGACCACCGAATCCACCATGGACTCCCCTAAAACCTGGCGATGGTAAAAAAGCTGCCTTGTCCTTTTATTATAGCGACCCATTCTCAGAAGTGCCCGTTAGGGAAGTGACGCACAAAAATGATCCTAAGGCGGATCCGAATCTGGAGACAATGACCTACGGATTGTTCAGCATCTGTAACAGAGGCATGCGGGCGACAATCGTTAATGAAGGAATCGAGTTGGTTTTCTTTTGTACAAATCGCGCTGGGGTGCGAGTTTTGACAGGATTCTATCGTATTGGTTGGTACTATAAGGTACCACGTGGAAAGAATGAGTACATGCTAGCAGCCAACGAAGTCAGATTCGTGGCACCTGGATTCCCTTTACATGAATTGACACCGTATTTGCGTGGAGTTCGTCTTGACAAACAATTTCGCACTTTTCGATATATTAATGGTAAAACAGCAGAACGTCTATATCTTTTAATTAAAGATGCTCCTGATGCAACGCCCCAGTACGTATCCGAAATCAACCGCCTTGAACAGTTGACCCTAAAAAGAAACGGTTACATCTATCGAGCTAAATATCCAAATGGTTTTAGCTGGGATGTCGCACCACGCCCTATGAAATTGATGCCATGAGGAGAAACGGGTTAGCCGGTTTTAATTTTCTTGTAAATATGTAAAGTAAACATTGGACAAACATTGTAAGTTTTAAATAACCAGATACGTGAGTAAAAGCAGGTATCAAATGTGCGTTATCTCTGATTCCTCGTTGAAAGAACTAGTGTTTCCGAAAGAAAAATATAAAGATGCCAAGAAGTGGTTTGAAAAAGGAGATTGGGGCTCGATAAACGGAAAGATATTGATTTATCCTTTTGATATTAAAAACTCGGGGGCCTTTAGTTATGATTTATGCGTAGGTGATGAGGCTTTCGCACTTACAACAAGGCAAAAAATTTCTATTGGCGAAGAAAGAGGAGTTATCATCGAGCCAGGCGATGTCCTTTTGGTTCTAACTCAAGAGTATATTGGTCTTCCTCGTGCTTTTGCAGGTTCAGTAATGCCCAGATTCTCCTTTGTACGTGAAGGAATTATTCAAAGTATGACGAAAATAGACCCCACGTGGTTCGGAAAGATAGTGGTAGCTATTACCAATCATTCAAGAAAACCATTTAAATTAACAAAAGGCCATCCTTTTTGCACTTTAATTATCCACAGACTAGACAAACCATGTTCTAGAATATTGAATTCGCATGATACGCCAGGGTTAGGCAAAGAATCCATAGAACATTTTCTTAAAATGGGTAAATGAGGCAGCCCGTCTTCGTTATAGGAGCCTATAAGGAGAACAGACAATTTTGATGATGTATTTAATCAGGGCGCTTCTATTTTGAATACTTACAATTTGGTTTAGCCACTGTGATATCCCCAAATTTGTATTGCATCATTACCCTACATCCGCCCATACAGTGCTGATATATTGCACAACCTCGGCATTTATCTGGAGGATTTGAATGGAAAAACCTAAAGAATTGAAAAATCGGGGAGAATTCCCATATGTATGATAAATTGAACGCATACTTTCTAAGATTTCCCGCGGAGAATAGTTGCCAACCCGACGAGGCGGTGCACGGAAAAACTTCCCCGAACGCGTTTATATGGATACGATTTTCTGCTGCAAGGCAAGATTCGTGGCCTTGCAATTTGTCAAGACCTGGAAAATCTTGCTGAGTACAAAAACCTGCACTGATATCTATGCCTAACTCTCTTCGAATTTTGACAAGCTCATCGCCCAACCATTTTACATCATTGGGATTAAGAGATAAAGTTGAAAAATTATTTCGTGCTCTTCCAGTTGGCGAGAGAGAAAGAATCCTTATTTTTTCGCATCCAATTTCATGAACGTTCTTCACAATTTGAGAAATTTCCCTAAAATTCAACTTCATCGGAACTATGAACACCCTCACATTAGCATGTTGATGCATTAGGTTGCAAAGACCCTCTTCTGCAGCTTTATAAGAACCTTTGACAGAGGTTATGCCTTCATGGGTCTCAGGCTTTGACCCAAGAATGGGAACGGTAATCTCATCGACCAATCTCGCTATGATTGCGGCGTCATCTGAATCAAGCAACGTTCCATTTGTGTGAAGATGTGTTTTTGAGTTTAAAGTATGCTTACAATACTTAAGCAACGTGACTAGTTTATTCCTATGTACTAGTGGTTCCCCCCCCGTAAACCCGATATTTTTCAATCCCAGCGAACTAGCTTTGTCCAAAATTATCTTAATTTCTTTTAAACTCAGTTCCCTTCCCGGGATATTAGACCAGGCAGAACAATGAACGCAGAAAAGATTACATTTTTTTGTAATTTCTATATCAACGTGCCTCAGCTTACGCTTCGAAGCAATTTTCTCTCCAAGATTACGTGCTTTTCTGTTCAATTCAACACCTGACCCTTAAGAGTGAATTTATCTTAGCAGTAGGAGTGGGAGTAGGTGGCCATACAATCATCATTTCGTTAAGCCTATCTCTAACATGATATTTACCAGCTTCTTTTATCCAAGCCCATAAAATAAACCTGCTCCTAATTAGCGGGGGCAGACGGCTAAAACCCTGAAATATGGTGTGAAGAACAGAGATTTCTCGCCGGGGAGGTTTAAAAATGCTCGTTTTCTCGCATCCTACCTACTCCTACGTGGTTCAATGGCTAGGTCTCTGTGAAAATTCGGGATATAGGTTGAGGAGATGAAAATGGGATGGAAGTGCTTCCGGTGCGGGGATCACTACGACGTGCTCCCTGAGCCTCTGCAATGTAAGAGGTGTGGCTACCGTATCTTTCTCAAGGAGAGGCCCCCAATAATACGCAGGGTGAGGGCGATATGAAGATGGCGAGGGGAAACTCAAGGATAGGTGGTCGGGGGCTGTACCTCGTGCTGGGCTGCGGGGACGTTGGTTTTGCTGTGGCGAGGAGGTTGAGGTGCCGCTGTGCTGAGGTCGCGGTGGTCGAAAGGAATGCGGCTAAGGTCGAGGCGCTCGGGTGGCATGGTTATACCGCCTTCCTGGGTGATTTCGGCTCTTCTGAGGTGCTCAGGGGCGCGGGTATAGAGCGGGCTGAGGCCGTGATCATAACGGTGCGGGATTTCCCTACCATTGGGCGGACGCTGAAGGCTATCGGCGAGCTCAAGGTCCAACTCGGGATAAGGCCGCTCGTGCTGGCCCTGGTTTCGCATGAGGCGGAGGTGCCGGAGGCGAGGAGGCTTGGGGCCGATGAGGCGTTGCCGTCCAACCAAATCTTCGCTGATTTCGTGCTGGGCAGACTCCAAAAGTAAGCCATAAACTTTAACTATTCTATGAACGCTCGGCACCTAACCCCTTGACCGTTTTGAGCACCCTTTTACCCCTCTCTGTTAACCTGTAAATCCGTCCAACTTTTTCAGCTGGGGTGAGGCATGCCACGAGCTTCCTCGATTCAAGTTCACCCAGAGCCCGGCTGACGTGCGAAAGATGGATCTTTAGTTCATCCGAGAGCTGGGTGGGAGTCTTTGGGGTTTCTAGGGCTAGGAAGACCCTTCGTCTGTTCTTGCCCCGGATGATGTAACTGCATTCTCCCCACATGCTTTATCGGTGGGGGACGTTTTTATAAGCAATCTATTACCAAAGTATTACCAAAATGAGGGAGCGAGGAGGAGTAAGAAAATGAAACCCAATCACCTATTCCCGCTGCTAATCCTCGCAATCTTGGCGAGCGGAACCGTAGGCGTGATCGGGACATCCATTGTACATGCAGAAAGCGCGCTCGCAAGTGGGAAGTTTGTCGCCGAGAATATAGAGGTTATCTGGGAGCCCGAGAACGAGAACATTGATGTTACTTTCAAATTAGAGAATTCCATTCACATAACGCCAATTTGGATACTTTCTAGGCAAGATAATCACGTGGTGAAACGGGGCCCGAGTACAAGGCTCAACGTGGGCGACTCCGAATTGTTTACCGCCATCTTGGTTTACTCGGACGGGAGCACCAAAGACGTAACTCCGGACGCCACTTGGGAGCTCAGCGATTCAACCGTGGGATTTTTGTACTGGGTTGCCACACCGCCATTCACTTTGTATAGGGTTTTTGCCGCGGAAAACATCGGTCAAACGACATTGACGGCGAGCTACCACGGCCTCTCGGATAATATAGAGCTAACAGTCGAGAACCTTGGTGAGGTGTTCGTGCCGGATAACAACATCATCATTACATGGATCCCTGAGAATGAGAACATCGTCATCATAGAGCCCGAGAATTTTGATAGGATAAGCATCATAACCTTCGAGCCCGAGAATTGGGTAGCAACTAGATGGGCAGCAACTAGAAGGGTCGAGGATGTTGAGATAAAGATCGTTGGGCCGAATTATCTCCAACCGAGCACGGCGGACAGGATCCCAAATACCCTAGACGTATACGCTAGGAGAGCAGGCTCTGGGGGGCTGCTAAAGGTAGACATTGAGATCGGCATTAAAATCAGGTTTCCGGGTCCGCTGATCTACGTTTTCATGGATGTTGATGTAGAAATTTTGGGAACCAAGAGGTTTGATGTTCTTCGCCCAGAGTGGTTGGTTAAAAGGAAATCTGACGGGGATTCGGCTCTGGCATCACTCTACCAAGAGTATGCGGAGGGGGTTGAGGAAGGGTACGTCGGAATTAACGCATTCGTCATACCTAGTGAGAGCCTTCAGGAGGGTGTTGAGGTCGAAAGTCTTCCCGAAGAAGGATGGGGGCATATCGGTTCGGAGAACATCTTCGTCGTGAGGGATCCCCAAACACCTCACGTGCAGTTCCTATTCCCATCGGATGTGCTGATTGGGCCGATAGAATTCGAGAGATCCGAGAACCTCGAAATCGGGATAGAAGGGGAGAACATCAGGATCGTCCCGTCCGAGAGCTATTTTACAATCAGGTTGGGAAACATCAAGTCCACGGTGGGGATAGGTCCCGTTCTGATTGGCCCCTCGAACTTCATAACCGTGGGTGACGTCAGGATGGAGCCAGCTTGGAGCGGGGAGCCGCTAGCCCTGGCGACTGTGCCCAGGTTGAAAGCGGGGTCGCCCATGAGGATAGAGTTCGGGGAGGGCGATGTAACTGAAATTGGAGTTAACGTCACGGGAGACATCGAGGACGTAGTAATAACGCTACAGCAGTCGACCTCTAAGCCGGCCGATATCCCTGCGGGCGCTCCGGACCACGTGTATCGCTACCTCCACCTCGCCACGAACGCCGGGTCTGAGATAGGTTCGGTGAGTTTCATTTTCAAGGTGGAGAAATCCTGGTTACACGCCAATAACATCGATGAGCTTACGGTGGCCCTGAATAGGTTTTCGGGCGGGGGATGGGAACCTCTTCCAACGGAAAAGGCGGGTGAGGATCCGACGCACGTCTACTACTCGGCTGAATCGCACGGGCTCTCGGTATTTGCGATAACGGGTAGAGAAGAAGTACCTCCATCGGAACCGGTCAGCTGGGCCTTGATAGGCGGCCTTGTTGCTATCGCGGCAATAATCGGGATTATGGCGCTCTACAGGCGAAGGCACTGAAAGTGACAAGAGGTATGGGAAGAATGTTCCAAAGGTTGGGCGTCGGAAATCGGAGTACCATCGTTTACGTGGGTCTCGCGTTGATAGCGGGTTTCGGGATCGTGTTTCTACTATGAGCTTGACGGCGACGAGGTGGACGAGGAACTGCGGCACGAGCTAATCGAGGCTGTGAAAAAGATTTAAACATGTAGGAGATTATACCGTTGATTACTATCTTTATTCTATTGGGTACTGGGAAGGGAATACTCGCAAATTATTATTCTATCCCGAAAAGTTTTTTATGTGAAATAATTAATTAAAAACATGCTTAAATTGCTTGGTAAATACGCAATCGTGCCATTACGAGCTAATTTTACTTGTCTTTCTCAAAAGCAATGGATGTGTTTACAATATTTAGTCCTTGCAGCCGACCATATGAACGAAATTTATTGGAAACAAACGTATATTCATGCTCGTGAAATAAGAGACCTTATCTCCTCCTTTTTAAAATATGCAAAAGGAGACCTATATAAAAAACTTAAAAAATACTTACTTTTTTTGGAGATCAACTATGGCCCTTATGAGCCGTTAGAGGACTTTGGGAAAATCTTACCAGAATTTCACAAGGATGATTTGCTAGAGCTTGCGAAAACTATACCAAAAAATATTTCGAAAAATCTTATAACAAAGTTAAATCAACTTAGAAAAGTAATTTTTTCCAACGAGGTGGACTCGACAAGACCAAAGGGCGCAAATTTATACAGCCCATATTCTGCCACAAAAAGGGATTTTGAAGTTGTTTTGGGGCCTAGTTCTAAAAGTTTGAAAGAAAAGCTTTCAAATGAATTTAAAAAGATAAACACACTGGCCGAAATCACAGCAGATGACCAGATTATCATGACACCGTATGAAGTAGCATATAGACCAAGTCTTGTTAAAGCTTCAAAATATCTATTAATGGCAAGTGACTATGCAGATGGGGCGTTTAAAGTATTCTTGAGATCAAGAGCGCTGGCGCTTCTCAGCGGGGACTTTAGAGAAAGCGATGAAATTTGGATAGATGTCGACTCTGATTTGAATATTGTTATCGGTCCTATTGAGGTCTATATAGATAAATTGTTCGGATATAAAGGGGCCTATGAGGCAAAAGTTACAATTAGGGATAAACTCGGAACAGATAAACTTAGAATTTTTAGAAAGCTAGCACCGATTTTCGAAACAAATCTTCCCTGCCCTGAAGAATTTAAAAAAAATTCCGCGCCGCCCATGCCACCTACTGAAGTGGTAGAGGTTGTCTACTATGCGGGCGAAGCTAATACGGGAATGAAAAATGTAGCGTGGCAACTTCCAAATGATGAGACAATAATAAAAACAAAAGGTTATAGAGTTTTTTTGGCGAAAAATGTCTTGGAGGCAAAAGCAGAAGGAATTTTGATTCCAATCTTGCAAAAAGTGCTTGACCTCGATAGCTACAAAATGTATAAAAAAGAGGAGTTAAAGGAAGCTTTTAGCACTAGACTGCTCCTTCACGAATTTGGGCATCCAAGTGGAATTAGGAGGAGTAAAGATCTTATGGAGCTTTTCAGTCCAATAGAAGAAGCTAAAGCAGATATACTATCACTATTTTTCCTTAAAATACTTACAGAGAAAAAAATAATTCAAGAAAGATTTGCTAATGCCATACTTATGTCATATGCCGGCGAAATTCTTAGGAGTGTCCGGTTTGGTGTCCAAGAGGCTCATGGAATGGGAGCTTGTATAATTATGAATTACCTTCACGAGCATAAGGCAATTGAAATTAAAGATGAAAAATGTAGACCTAATCTTTCAAAGATGAGAGAGTGTGTGGAGTCTTTATCTAGAAAAATCCTAACAATAGAAGGCGAAGGAGATTACAAAAAGGCAAAAGATTTAATAGAAACGTATGGAAGTGTTAAAGAACAAATTCAAATTCTGTTAAATAAAATAAGGAAAATCCCCATTGATGTAATACTTAGATATCCTATCGCCCCGAACTACTCGTTAAAAACTTAAATTTCAAACTTGAGATATCTACCGTTCAAATACAAACACAAATTCGTCCATGGGATTGTGTTTTGACCAATGATAGTTAAATTGCCCTTTCTTAGGGATTTTTTCAAATGCTCGCTTGACTCCATCAGATGTCGAATATTCTATACCTTTCCGTTTAATGAGTTTCTCCATGCTCCAATTTTTAAACCTCACAGGGGATGATATAGTGATAGCCAGTCTATTAATCCCTTTTTTTAAATGATTAAATCGGAAGAATATCCCATCCGGATTTCTACTTAAACACCCTGGCCACGTATATTCAATCTCAAAATCAAAAGGGTCGTCTACCTTTAAAGGATTCGTGAAGATCACTTTGAATACTTTTATGAGCTCTGTTGAGACCCCCTTAAGAATCTCTGTGTTTAACTCTCTTTTCTGTCTATGTCTATGATCAAATGCTCGTAACGTGGCTTTAAATTTATCATCACTGATTGGATTATCTCCGCCCCCGTATGTTCGAAATTCAATTGAAGGATCCTTTCCCACCATCATTCCTTTATAACGTCTTTTGACAATTAAATTTCCCCCGTTAGTAAAGTTCACGCCATAAAGACAGGTTAAACGAGTTATTTTATGAATATCGTCTTCAATAGCTTTAAAGGCTCTTAGGGATGCGCTTAACCAAGGGATTTCCCCCACCCGACTTATTAAAGTTTTTTGGGATGGTTCGAAAGAAGCCTTTTTTCTTTCTCTAATGTATAATAAAACAAAAAGAAGGGCGATCAAAAATAATGTAACTTCTGAGAACAGCCTTAAATCACCTATCATTTGCCAAACAGTAAGAGCATTGAAGCCGGTAATTGCTAACAATATTAATAAAATTTGAACAGGTAAACTTTTAATGACTCGCCTTAGTTTCTCCTCGAAGTCCATTAAAGCCCCCGAGTTAATAGTCAACTTTATTACTTTTTAATGTATTTTCGGATCTAGGAAGCCATACAAGCCCCACTTCCTACTCACATTTGAGAATCAGAGCCCCGCATACAACTCGCTTTCGTCAAGGTAAAGGGATCATCGAGAGGCACAACACCATCAACAACTTCACGGAATACGAGGTCTATGAGCTCGACGGCGACGAGGTGGACGAGGAACTAAAGCACGAGCTGATCGAGGCGGTGAAAAGATTTTTTGCGGCGTAGGTGATGTCCATTTTCGAGCCAAGACAGGTCGAGCGAGGAGAGTTCGAGCTACTGCCCTGCCGATGGGAGGACGGCAACGGAATATGTATGCTGGACGGTTGCGCCTGCGACGGCGGGGACGGTTGCCACGAGCCGAAAAAATACCCCATAGCCGAGCGCGGGGTTTGAAATCCCAAGCCCATAGGTTGGGGGCTTCAAGTGGGAATGGTTTGCCACGACTGTAAGAGGTCGGGGAGGAAACCGCCCCGCACTTGGGCAGATGTCAGGGCTTGTGTGCTTCGAGGACACATAATTATCTTCGATGGTATTCCTATGCGGATGCTGACGGAGGAGGAGAGGCGGGGGGCAAGCCTTGAACTCAAGCCATACATACCCCGACCTGATACACCGATCCCCAACTCTATGCGCCGTTATTGGGACAAGTGGAAGGACCAGAGGCGACTTACAGATAAAAAATTTGGCACACGGGTTGGAGGTGTGGCAAATGGTAGTTTTCGACGCGAGCGAGGTCAAGCCCGACACGACGGCAAAAATCAACAACTGCGAGGACCTGAAGAAAGAGCTTAACGGCTTCATCGGGACGCTGAACTACTACCGACACTTTACAGGTTTGGGACACTTCACCGACGGCGTCAAGTTCCTTGCTGACAGGGTGGGCGCGTATTGGCTCATAGACGCCATATTTTCTTGGCAGGTCGAGAGGCGGAGCTTTACCTTTCGGGGCGAGAGGCGGGCGAAGGTCGGAGATGCGCCCTTTCAGGTTTGGACCTTGAAGGTCGCCAGCGATAAAACGGCGGTCCTTGAGATGAGGGAGGACAGCGACCAGCCACCCGTAGTTAGGCAGGAAATCGAGTTTACGGACTTCCCGCAGGGCGAGGTTAAGCTTTACCTCATAGACGGCGTTTTACTGCTACCGTCCGAGTATTGAAAAATCGCGGTGTAGGGGGGAGGGCAACAGATGACAGAGATTTTTATCGGTGGCGGAAAGGTCAAAATTGAAGGGTTCGACTTCATACCCGCTAAAGTGTGGCGCGAGCTTGGGGCCGACGACACGCTAAAGAGTATCGAGGTGGCGGTCAGCGTCCTCAAGGATTACCTAAAGGGCGAGGCTTTAGATGAGGCTTCGGAGCTTGGGCGCATTTTCCAGTTAATAGACCTGTCGGCGGTGTTTCAGGAACTCGCGGTTAAGCAGTTATCGGGAGCCATAGAGAGACGGAAAATTGGGGCGTAGGTCGGAGGTGTAGCGATGGAGCGCATAACCCGAACCTTCGAGCTTGAGCGCGAAACCAAGCGGACACATCGTTATCGTGAAGTTCAGGAGGGAGAACCCGAAGCGGTAGGCACGTTATACGTTCAGAAGTGGGCGACAGGGAACCCACCGCCCCGAAGGATAACGGCGACGCTTGAGCAACGATAAAACGGCGCATAGGTTGGGGGCAAGAGCTAAACTCGTTCCGAGAGCCGAAGCGGGCAGGTCATAAAAGCTTGGGCGGTCAAGGAAGCCCGAACCCTTGAACCGTGCCAGCCCCCAACCGCGCAAGCATTACACTTGGAAAATTCCGCCGTAGGTTGGAGGGTGTAAAATGGACTACTGCCCGAACTGTCAAGGAGTGCTTGAGGTCATAAATATAATCATAGACCACTTGAGCGGGGCGACTTCTTACCTGCTTGAGTGTCAGGACTGCGGGCGTGATTGGAGGGTGTAAAATGGCCCACCGTTCAGGCGTAGCGAGGGCGATAATCGAGGGGCGCGTATTGGAAATTTTGTCGTCGAGCGTCAAGGGCGGGCTTTCGATTTACCAAATCCGCGACAGGTTCAACAGCACGAAATTTATCGGTTCAACGGCGAGCTGGTTTAAGATCGGCCTCACCGCTCAGGAAGTTGCGGCAGTTCTCCGCAGGCTGTTTAACCGCGGGCTGGTCAAGCGCAAGCCCAACGGCAAGCGGGCGGGCGTGTGGTATCTCAACGGCGGCGTCGGCATAATCCCGAAGCCGGCACGGAACCGATGGGGACAAGCTCGATTATTCAGGTTCGGCGAGGGCGGCGGTCCAGCGTGGTTAAGGTAATAGGCGGATAAGTTGTAAGTTACAATTTATTTTTTTAAAAAAAATTTGAGACATGTCTCAAAAAATGCGAGTGGATAAAGGAAAACGGAAAACTCAATATAAGGTGGATCCTATATTGATAGGCAAGCGAGCCAGGCTGGGCTATCGGGTTGAATTAGGAGGACTACAAAAAATAAATTAGGATTGGGTTCTGGATGGATAGCAAATCCGCCAAAAATCGGAGGGGAGAAGAAGAAATAAGAAAAGAACTGGAGTCCCTAAAAGGTGAAATCAAAGAGGCCAAAACTGAATCAGAAAAAGAGGCTAAAGATTTTTTAACTGACTTGAACGACACTATAGACGAAAAAGTTAGTGAAATAGAATCTCAAAAGAATGTATTGGAATCAGAAATAAAAGGACACTACGATAGGGCTTTGGAAGCGGGTAAGCAGTTCTATGACACTTTAGAGAAATACAACAAAAAAGTAGTTAATACTTTTCGGTTTGTGTTATTTGCTTTTTTTCTTTCAGTAATTTCAGTAATTTTGTTGATATACGCAATTACTAACTTAATTCGTGATTATGCAATAATTCTTGGTGGTTTAGTAGCATTCATCTTCTTGATATTCTATTGGAGGGTTTCAGAATTTACTAAAATTAGCTTAGAAAAAATAAAAGACACTATTAAAATTTTTGGAACAAGCCCATCAATCAGAGATATAAAGGCTACAAATATAACTCGCGAAAAAAAGTCAAAGCTTGATAAACTGGGAAATACGTTAGGCGGGTTTTTAGCATTGATCGGTAAAACTGTTCTAGGTCTAGATAAGTGGTTTAACGAATATACTCTACTAGTAAAATATCGGAGAAAAGTTAAAGAGTTTGAATCGACTCTAGACTATTACAATTTAAAAACAAGTAATCCTGACCTTCTTAGCGACATTGGAAAATCTGCGCCGGCAAAAGCAGAGATTGTTGATGACCCGTCCTATTGGGAAGATATAATAGTTGAAAAAATAATCGAAGATTTACCCCGTGACCTGTACGAAATTTCAAATGAGACCATTTATATTCTCTACAAGGAACATTACGGCGAAGATACGCGAAGCATTTTTAGAAAAATAAAAGAAGACGAAAAAGCGTTAAAGAGTCTAGCAAGCATCCTATTTAGCAGCGGGAGATTAACGAGACCACCGGGCACATTAAGTTATGATGTGGAAGATGTATGTGTACTTATAAAAAATGTGGAACATTTTGATTTTTCACAAATTAACAACCTCCTTTCAAAAGCTCTCCGCCAGTTAGATTACGTTCAATCGTACAAAGATTTCCTCGAGAAAAATGGTATCAAAACAAACTCTAAACCTACTATTAAATTTGTCTTAGAAAAAGTTGATAACAGTACCAATTCATTCGAGGAGCAGGTAATAGACCTAGCATATAAATTTGGGTTGGATTGTTACGGGCACATCCTCCAATCTAAGGAACTTGTAGATGGCTTTGCAAGAGCTTCCGTTTCAATCAAATTTAATAGTGAAATTTCCTTAAGAAGTTCAGCCTGTAAAATTTCATCTAACTACCTGGCAGTCGCTGTGATTCGTGCTTATTATGAAAAAACAAAACAACGTGGGACCGAATTTGTGACCCTAGAAGACTTGATTAAAGACACGAATATGATAAACCTCTTTATCAAAAATAGAGATGATATAGAGTTCAGATTTTTAGAGTCTCAACTCAAAGAGGGTAAATGGTACGACAGCCCCTCAGCCTATCTAAAAGCATTTTTGGACGAAATGAAAGTTGAGTTAAAAACGCAGATCGAGAAGGTTCAGAAATACATTATCTTAAAAGAGGCCGTCAGAAAAACTTTCGAACAGGTAAAAATAGGAACGGTCGATAAAGCGATCGATGCCCAAGTGTTTAGTGCATACCTAATAATGTCGAGCTCCTCTGTTGGCAGACTTGCGCCTATAATTGACGCACTTTCTTTGCGAGACTTGGAAAAACCAAAAGAAAGAAGATGGGAATGGAAGGATCAACACGTTATCCAAGAAATTAAAAACCAATATGGTGTAAGGCCGCGCCATGATTTCATGAAGTTTTCAGACAGCACATGGGTGGGTGTGTTAGAAAAGGGAGAATCATTTACCGGGTTCAAAAACAACTTCTTGGCCGACTTGAATAAAATGTTTCAAAAAACAGGGGAAGAATTTAATATCGGTTTAGTGCTTCAAAGGATAAGTCCATCAAAATACAGCTTCGGCATTTTAGAAGACGCGCCAGAAAATGTGAGTACAAAAGATTTAGAGATAGCTCAGTATGTAGCAAGACTTGCGAGCGACCATGTCCCTGAAGAGGAGCAAGTTAGCATCATGACTTTTGATAAGGATGTAGACCTGCTTAGAATCTTGGACACAAAATCGGTTTTTGAACTAATTAGGGTCGAAAATGATGATATTATAGATAAAGAAAGGAAAATCCTAGAGGGCCCTAGCTTGAGAGAAGATGTTCTGCGCGCGCTAGAAATTAAATTTGATGCAAAATCTTTCAAGTCCCTTGCATTAGATCTTGCAAAAAATGTAATTGATGGAAACGAAGTGGCTACTGTGGTAGAAGGTGTATTCGAAAAATTCGATCTAAGAAGGGCTAGCATGTTTTCAAAACGTCTTGTTAATGTACTCCAAGAATTAGCTGTACTCTACGAAATTCAGCGCAGATAATGGAAAGACTAAGTCTATGTTGGAACTTCGATTCGAACCCCGCCCTTTATTTTTACAGCGTGCCTTACTGATTTAGCGGTTTCATAAATAAAATGGGTGCGGATAATGAGGGATAAGGAATGAAAGTTGGAGTCATAATCGGCGCTGGTGCGAGCACAGCAATCAATCCAAATAGGATCCCTTTAATGAACAATTTCTTCGAAGTAGTTGCTGACTTCGCCAAGCGAGACAAGCAGGTTGCAAAAACGCTTAAAACTTTGCAAAAATACGGGCTTGTAAGCCAAGAGAAGATTCCGAAAGGGAATCTCGAGGACGTATTAACACAAACGCTTTCGCTTTCCAGAAAACAGAGAGATCCGTGGGAGCGTCCCTACGACGGACTCTTACTTACACTTCATCGTATATTTCAAACATTGAACATAGAGGAAGACGTATCTGTTTATAGAGATTGTCTCTCTCCACTCCGCAAACTCAATCCTGAAAACATCGTTTTCATCTCTTTCAACTACGATGTTTTCTTAGAAAGAGCTTTGGAAACGCTGTTTTCATGGAGCGCCGATTTTGGATATTCAGCTGATGTTTTAGTTGGTTACATAAACACAGAACAAGCAGAACAGGCACAAAGACCTAATCAAATATGCGATGAAGTATACGCATGGTCTTGGGATATTTCCCCCAATATCTCGTTTCCTGCTGAGTTAACTTCACCTATCCAACAGGGGCAAGGACCAATCGTGCTGAAGCCCCACGGCTCTCTCAACTGGTTCATTCATAGTAAAGGAAAAGGCCCTTTTTGGATGTCAAACGAGACTCTTGGACTACTTCTCATGAGACCAATTAATGGGAAAGTTCGCATTCCAAGTCTCTGGATTTACCCATCAACTAACACAGTCCGTGGTGAGATTGCTGATCCAGACTTTACGGTGGGAGCCGTCCTCCCAGCTATTATTCCGCCTGGAGAGAAATTCTCAAAAATTATCCCCCCGTTTCAGCGAATTGAAAAATCTGTAGTGGATATGCTAAGTCAAATCAACATATTGGTTGTCATTGGATGGAGCATGAGACAAAGTGACAAAAAATACAGAGAACTATTTTCATCTATAAGTTCGATGCGGGAAAGCAAACTGGATGCGACCGCAGTGTGCAATTTTCATCAGAAAGAAGAATTCTACCTACGTTTCAAGAATCTCCTACCCACTGAACGGTTCTTGCGTTGCGATGAAGGGTTTATGACACAGAGGGTAAGAAAGTTGTTAGAAAAGATCGTAAAACTTTATTCTGCTAGAATTTAACCCACTAAAAGAAGGGCTTTGGATGGAAATAAGTATAGAAATAGAAACGCAAGATAAACGTCTTATTTCTGATCTTTTTGAGTCAAGAAGAATATCATCTGGTTTTAAAAAGGAAATCTTGGAGGGTGCATCAATTAGGTTTGAAAGCGGGAGAATAAGAGAAGCCGTTGGTTTTCCCGACATAATTCAAATAACTTTAATTTTTGGATCTGGAGTTGCGGCAAGCTACCTAGCAAATTGGTTATATGCTAAACTAAGCGGGAGAGTAACAAAAATCAGAATTGACAGACTAGAAATCAAGTTTGATAAGGGAGAAATCGAAAAAATACTGCGTGAAAAAGTTGAATTGGAATAGTTATTTTGAATCCCCTGTGGTCGTTTTGGTAACTATCTTGACCAATACGTGGAAGAAAAGGGGAGCTAGCTGATGGAATGGAACTCTTTATCAGCCTCTAAACATATCGTTAGGAGGATAAAATATGGCGAAATCTTTGGTATCTGTACCCAAATAGAGGTGCATACCCGCGGACCCACTTTTGCTGCTTTCACCCTTCTGACTGGTAGCCTCATCCAGCTACCAGTAACGAGTTCATCCAATTCGGTTAGAGTTCGGTCCAAGTCCAGTCAATCCCCTAAAATTTCAGCTTGTTCCCGGTCAGTTTTCATTCGACATCTGAAATGACAAGACCCCATACGTATGCCAACCATACCCAACCTTACGAACCAGATGTCAACTTGACAATCGAACAACGGAATTGAACCGGGGAACAACAGAATTGGATTGGAATGGAGCCGGAGCGGGGAGAGAAAAGGCGGAAAACCTAAGAACTTCTTCCATACTCATCGTACTCTATGGGGCCTTGAATATACCCGCAATCAAGTTTTGAAAAGAGACTTTGATCAATGTACTCTCAAGTCACCGACATCGTGCCATGTCGGAACCGAACGCAGACTGGGCATCTTAGGGGATTAGACTTCTCTATCCACGTCAGGTTGCACCTGTCCAAAAAGAATCTTGCCTAGTCGCCAACCGTCTGCGGATTCGCCACCAAGCGAACAACCCCAGCCCGAGCAGCCCGATCACCACGGCGGGTATCAGTAGCCCCCCTCCGCTTGGGTAGTGCTTTTCGCCCTCCTTCTCCCCTTGGTGGACTTGTTCGAGTTCCTTCGTTACCTGTGAACTTCTTACTGGTGGATCATCCCTAATGAGTATTTCCACCCCATCGACCCTAGTTAAAACAGGCACCCCATTGATCTTTTTTTCTAGAATCTCGGAGAGGTGATCCCTCACTGTTTGAGTGGATTTGAAACCCAGATCCCGCGCCATCTTCGGGATATCCACCGCCCAGCGCTTTTCCGTATCCGAAACTTTCTTGACCCTCGCGAGTTCTCGGCGTATGTATTCTTCCACCGCGTAGCGGTTCCTGTTCCAGTCTGCCCTTTCCATAGAAATCTACTATTCATTAGATTTTTCCCACATTTAAATAAATCCCAACCAACCCCATTTGGTTGAAGTATGGTGCTGACCCGAGTCCGATTGGGTACAGAGCCAGAGTCCGGCGATGTTGTCTATATCCGCTACAAGGACCACATCTTTTTCAAGGACATGAATTCCAGTGCTTACGCCAAGCCGTTCGTGCGTGAAACGTTGGGGTGGCTCGACCACGAGAACGGCGATTGCATAAGAATCGTCTGGGAGCGCTTTGCCCAGCCCACAGCGAACGAAGTGAGACAGCGGACGACGGGGCTGGTGATCCTAAAGAGCAGCATCCTCGAGCTGAGGAGGGTCGGCTAAAATGTTATCCGCCGTGTTTTCTAATCCAATCCCTCAAGGCTTCTTCAACCGCCTCTTTCATGGCTCCATAGAGTTTGCCGCGTTTGGCGATAACTGCCCATTTGAACTTCTTGAGCAATTCAGCATCCAAGAGGACGGAGAGGCGTTCTTCCTTCATGTCAATCGTGTAAATGGTAGTATGAAAGTATTTATAAGGAGGAGCAGATGTGATAAATGGTAGTATGATAGCAAATGAAGAAAAAAACGCCAAGAGCCTTTTTGCACCCAGCGTCCTGAGGCTCTCTGATATCCCATTTCTCCAAGCGATGGGAGAGATTGAAGACGGCCATTTCCACTTGATAAAAAGTCCGAAAGGCTACACTTTGAAGACACCAGTTTCCATTCCGCTCGATAAAATCTTGGCGCTCGGACAAAAAGGGTTGGCCGAATACGTCATAAAGAGCTTATCATCTCAACGCCCGATCCTGATCCCGTTTGTATTGGAAAATCAAAGTTTGGTTGAGTTGGCTAGGTATTTTTTGCGCTACCGCTCTGCCAGCCCCGGGTCGCTTTACGGCTATGTGGACAGAATCTGGCGCTATTGTAGGCGGGCTGCGGTGGTTCCGGACGGACTAATAGCAGACGTGAAGAATGGGAACGGAGTGCCAAACCCTGAGAGGGTCAATATACACACGAAAGCGCTGGAGGACTACATAGCCGAGCTCCAAGATAGCGGACTCTCGCCAGGTAGAATAACAAACTATGCTAAGGCTGTTAAGACCCTCTACCGGGTTAATGGGGTTTCTATCGTCTTGCCATATCCTCTAGGCCGTAAAACCATTGTGAAGGATCGCGCCCCGACAATCGAGGAGCTTTTCAGGCTTCTCGAGTTTGCGGATCTGAGGGAAAAGGTGATCATCTCGATGCCAGCCCTAGGCGGTTTCAGGGAGGGCACCTTGGTCAAGTTGCGCTACCGACACGTGAAAAACGACTTAGAGCGGGGAGTGATGCCGATCCACGTTCATGTCGAGGCCGCGATTACAAAGGGCAAGTACCACGATTATGATACCTTCATCGGTGCGGAAGCGGCTGAATTCCTGAAACTTTATTTGGATAGCCGCCGCAAGGGTTCGCCCGATTTGAAGATGCCCCCTGAGGAAATCACGGACGAGTCCCCCCTAATTAGAGATTCGCGATTTAAAGTTCCAAAGTCGATCGGTGAAAAGCAAGTTTACAAGTTGGTTCATAACCTCTATTTCAAGGCCGGGTTATTGAAACAAGGTGGGCAAGGATATGCGCTCAAGGTCCATTCGCTTCGGAAATTCTTCAAGACCCAGCTTATGGCCCTGGGTGTTCAACCCGACTACATCGACTACATGATGGGCCACACCATAAATACTTACCACGATATTCAATCAAAGGGCGTTGATTTTCTCCGTTCGATCTATGCCGCAACGAATTTGAGCATAAGGCCCAAGCCGAAGCTCTCGCCCCTAGAGCAAATGAAGATTTTCTGCCGGGGGATCGGGGTTGATCCAGAGAAGGCCTTAGTTCGGGAAGCTTTCGCCGAACCACATAGGGTATGCATAATGCCAGATGATCTTGAAAACCGCCAAATTCAAACTCTGAGTTCGGCGATTAAGGATAAGCTCAAAGAAGAAATCTTGGCCGAGTTCCAATTTCCCGAGTCCCCAGAAATTCACCGCTGGAAAGGTGGGCCCGCGGGGATTCGAACCCCGGTAACTACCGTGTGAGGGTAGTGTTTGTTAGGGTTTTAGCCCTCTTAACCACTGGACCACGGGCCCAGGTAAAATTTGGTTGCTCAATATTAAACTTTTAGAGCTAGACTATGCCTAAATCGGCCAGCAAGCGCTTCGCCCGCCCCTCGCCTAAGAGCTTTGCGAGTTCCTGCCTGGATTTATCATCCCATCTTCGGAGGATATTCTCCACCCGTTCCACCTGCCCGGGGGCCAAATCTCTGGCCGCCTTTTCGAGCATGTGCTTTCTTCCCTTGAGCACGTCCTCGGGTTTGAAAACTACGCCCAATTTCTCCCATCTTTTAATTTTGGCTTAGGATCCCTTTAAATTGATGAGGCGGATCGATTTAACCGTCATTTTTCGGCAATATTTTCCAATCTTTTAGCGCATTTTTCGCGCCTTTCAATCAAGATTTAATGGCGTTCAATATCTCTCTGTGGGTGTCATGCGGTGGTCTTACCGTGTTAACGAGATATACTTCCGTAGCTTCAAAAAGTCGCCTATAAAAATCTTTTCTTAACCGTAGCTTTCTCTCATCTCGTACCAACTGATGGGGATTGCAAAAATCATTTGCCAAAAGATAATTCAATGCCTCCTCCGTGCTGAGCTTTGTAGATACAATCGGATCTTCTTTATCTCTCTTAAGCATGATGATTTTCCTAAGGGTCGTCATGGGGATCACCCCACCACTGCCCATTATCCACCTTACGTTGACCAGAGCCCTCCCACTTTTGTCGAAATGGGCTTCCCCCATGAGTCCTTCATACTCTCTCCATATTTTCCCAATATCTGCCTCGACGTAGCAGTTCTTCTCTGAACCGAACGCAAAGGCGCCCTGTTCATATAACCTAACGAAATACCAATCGTCCGTTACTAGTCTTGCCCTCTTAAGCCTCAATAAACCCCATGAATGGGTCGTCTTGCCCGTCCCTGGGGGTGCTATGATTGAAACGCCCATTCCGTCTAAATCTATCGCCGCTCCGTGGACAGGGAATATTCCATGCTCATCCTCAAGGATGTCACCAGCTAATGAAAGCGCGATGCTTTTTATCCATCCGTAGTAGTCAATGTTGGTAAGAAACGCCGTATTGGTGTATGGATCGTACTTTACATTTGGTGGATCACCATCCTCTCTCAAAACGACAAGTCGCCCGTGTGAGCGGATGTTCTCGTCCATTGTATAAAAATTTTCGTCCCAGAGATCTTTCACATACTCAAGTTCAGTCAGGAGCTTGATGCAACAACCGTAGATGTTCGCTTTTTTAGTGTAAAGGTACCGCTTCGTGTTGAGGTCAAAGAGCCTTGTTTTATCCTCAGGTGAAATCAACTTGATCTCGTATATCAAAGAAATCATCCAAATCTACATCTGCTTGAGCTTAAAAAACTCCTACTGCTCCACTTTTGGGTTGATCCCAATTCTCTTTATTCTCTGAGAATTTTCCAAAGCTTTATTACGACTCTTTTGACCCAATTGAAGTGCCCATTTTCAGAGCCAAAAAAAAGAAGCAAACTCCAGCCTGCACACACCAAACGGAGGCGAAATCTTATTATTAATCCACGCTTGGTATTACACTTGGTAGAGATAAAATGACCGACAGACAAAAGCAAGTGCTAATAGGTTTCTTGTTTGGCTTCGTAATTGGGATAATCTTTAATAGAATTTTAGCGCACTTATTGTGAAACATCGGATAAAAGGCGACTAAAATGGAACCTAAAAAGCGTTTTTCAACCGAAGAAGCTAAGAAAATTGGCAAAGCATTGGGGATTGATTGGAAAAATTTTGACGTGGAGCAGTTTAGAATGGGACTGGATGTAGAATTAGAACATGGATTGAGAGATCCCAAAACTAATGTTACAAATGATGACCCAATAATGACTGGAAAGATTGCTCTCGCCCACTTGAATGAATTTCCAGATTATTACACCAGACTTAAAAAGCTGGAGGAAGACGCAGAAGAATATTGGGAAAAGAAGAGCTGAAGAATTCCTCCGAGAAAAAAAGGTTTGGACTTGAGAGCCACGACCCCTTTTGACCCAATCAAAGTGCCCATTTTCCGTGGGGTTTGAAACAACCTTTATATCGCCCATTTTCCGAGCCAAAAATCTCCCCTGAAAACAAAGTCCACGCCGAAAAGAGGCACTCAAAGGGATATTTCGGAAAAACGTTTCGTGGTTGCGTATTGGGTGTCCGAGGTGGGGGAAACGTCAAAAAATTAAATTTTAACCCCAACTTTGATAATCTTTTATTCATTTCTCCAATCGCTTTAGAACTTTCTCAAGTCTCGCCAGCATCTCCCGCTTCAGCCCGATGAAGACTCCGCCGGGCTTGCCGCTCACGAAGGTCGCCTCATTCGGTTTGATGATCTCGTTCAGGATCGGCGACTCTATATCGATGTGTGGGATTTTCGAGCGCGTAAGGGGATCGCGTTTATGTATGTACACCTTGGCGTCAATCTCGATTTTACTTTCAGCCGGTCCGGTCATTTCACTCCACCTCAACCGTCGCTTTGTCCGCATCGACTTTCAACTTATCCCCCATCTTGATTTTCTCGATGTCAATTCCATCAACGCAAGGTATCCCCGCCAAGATGACTCCCGTCGCCACGATCGTTTCGGTTTCCTTGTTCACGATTGCGGCGGGAGCAACTCTGTTTTTCTTCAACCCATAAATCACGTAGGACCCGACCGTGGAGCCCTTCCCTTGGGGGAAAACCAAGATTTTATCCTTCACCGATTTTCCCTCGAGCTCGTGCCCCTTCTCGATGACCACTCCAGTTTTCGGGTCTATCCCGCCGTAGAAACCTATCGGTCCCCTAGAAACTATCGCCTCGCCCTTCGCTTTTCCTGGGCTGATCATCCGACCCTTCATGCGCCTTGTCCCTCCAACAAATCATCGAGACTCTTAAACACGACCTGTTGCTTGCAGAACCCTGGGAGATAGTTCGCAGCCTTGCCCGAATCGACCCCAGTGGTCTTGTAGCCCATTCGCTCGATCGGGGAGACCACGGTACAAGTGTCGGCCACAACTTTCCCTCCGGCTTTTTCTATAATTTTGGTGAGGCCCATGCGAGTCGCGGCCTCCTTGGTGACGCGCGAGGTGCATATCCAAAGAGGTTTCCGGAGGCGTTCCCCTTCAATTTTGCAAGCGAGCGTCGCTATTTCCTTCAGTGAGGCATGGGGGCAGCCTAAGATGACGATGTCTGGGTCCTTTCCGGTGTTCAGTTCCTTGTAGGTTTCGCGCAGCTCCCTTTCGCCCACATGGATCGTTTCCAGCCCTTCGGTGCTCATGGTACTAGCTTCCGGAGTCAAGCCCTCCGCATGGTACAGCGCCACTGCACCCGACGCGGCCATCGCGGCCCCCAGTGCCTTCAACCGGTCGACATCCGCATGCCCGATCCCCTTGAAATACGGGATTCCCTCCTTGACGAGCTTCCCTACGTGGTAGCCCAATGCGCCGAAATCAGAGTTGTCCTTTAGCTCGGCACCGACCTTCACCACCACACTCGGCTTTCGATTCTCGTCCAGATGCAGCCCGTAATTTGGAGTCACCCCACAGAGCGCCGCGGCCAGTGCAGATGGCCCTCCTTCCCGGTTCGTGCGCGCCCCGATTACCGAGTTGGCGAACGAGACAGCGGACGACTCGGACCAGGCGATGTGCTCCCCGAAGCGCGGGAGGTTCCCCACGAGGTACGGGGTACAAGTGGCGGTCATCATTATGCCCATCTTCTTGAAGGCGTCCATTATCTGCAGCTGCTTCTCGGCAAAATCCTCGGGAAACCCCAGCTCCTTCCAGTCCACGAGGTCCATGCCAGGTGGGTTCAAGGTGGTGGGAACTCGGACCTTTGCTCCCCTCCCCGCCATATCTTCGAGAAACTCCAGCCCCGGGTCCCCAATCGACTTGTAAGAAACACCCGCGACTTGGACCGACCCCACGGGGATCATGCGGTCGGCACCGTAGATTTCCCCCAAGCGCACGAGCAACCGGAACATCCGCTCTATGACTTCCCCTTGTCCCCCTGCCAACATCCGCTCCTGTTCTTTCGTCAGGTACATCCTGCCACTAGCTGAAATTCTTTCCTTTTCATCACTTCAAGTAATCCTTCACCTTCAATTTCATGGGGAGCTCCGGCTTCTTGAAATCCTTCGGGTCCCTCCCCGCGGGTATAGTCAGGTCAAAACCCATTTTGGTTGTCTCGCTGGTCTCGAGGTCAGAAGAGGGATCGAGCGAGGACCCCTTCTCCCTTTTAGTGACGATATCCCGATCTCCCTGGAATCGCGTGGCCATCGCCCACTCTATCTCGTTTGGGTTATGAATGTCGATATCGTCATCCACCACCCAGACATGCTTCAACGACTTGTGGCCCTTGAATGCAGCCTCGATTGCCTTTCGCCCATCATCGGGGGCCTTCTTCCTTATGCTCACAGCTGCGTGCAACCACAAGCACCCCCCAGGGGTTATCAGCACATCTTTACACTCACAGACCTTGCTGACCTCGCGGAATATCGTGGGCTCGCGCGGCATCCCCATCAGGAACTTGTGTTCTAGGCCACCCGGGAGTAACGCGTGGTAAATAGGGTTCTTCTTTGCGAATATTTTCTTTATTTTTGCAACCCGCTGCTTTCTAACGATGTCCCACGTCTCCGTCAGGTCAAGGAAAGGTCCCTCATCGTGTGTTTCATCAGTCATTTCAGCTATCATGATTATCTCAGATTCTGGGACCCTATGCCCTCCTAGCTCGATCAAATTTGTTTCCGCCAAAGCATTCGCTATGCTGAGCTCACTTTTCCCGAGTTCTGCTGAAACCGCGGAGGCCACCAAAACCGGCATGGAGTTCCCTATGCAGATCGCGAACTCTCGGTCCCCCCGCTTCAGGAATTCATCGAAATGTCTTGGCAATATCCTCACCACAACCTTGTCTTTTCCTACGACCATCATTCGATGATACGAAGCGTTGATGCCAAGCTCGGGATCCTTCGCCACGACGATGCTCGAGGAGATGTATGGTCCGCCATCGAAGGGGTAGTGTATGAGAATCGGGAGCTTCGACAAGTCAACATAGATCTCCTCGTAATCCTTTGCCTTCACCACCTTCGGCTCCTTTGGGCGGTCAACCGCTTTCGTCAACTTGCTTATGATTTCGTCCTGCTTGATGCCCAATCCCAGCGCAATCAACTCCCTCGAGGAGCAGATGTTCGCCACCACGGGCATCGAAAATCCCTTGACCTTCTCGAACAGGACCGGCTTCCCATCTAGCATCTTCATCAGGGTTGCCATCTCGTATTTGACGTCTACGGGCCGCTTAATCCTCACCAAAAGCCCCCGCTTGTCCAACGTATCGACGAACTCTCGCAGGTTCATTGCATCACCCTATCTTAGTCCTCAGAACCTCGAAGCCCTCCTTTTCAATCGCCCCCGCCACCTTCTCCCGCAAATCTTCCCCCGGGGTGAGGGCGACCATGTTCCCCCCTAGGCCTCCCCCAGTCAGCTTTGCCCCCAAGGCACCTTTCTTTCGTGCCAGATTGACTAAAAAGTCGAGCTCCTTGCGCGAAACTTCGATCTTCTGCAGTAGCTTGTGATTTTCATTCATCAATTTCCCAACCGCCTTCAAATTGTAACCCTCCAAGGCTTTCCGAGCTCTGTGTGCCAAGTTCTCCGCTTCTTTAAATATCTTGCCGTATTTTTTCGGGTTTTTCTCCTTCCGCTCACGAACCCCCGCGACAGCAGCTTTTGTGTCGGTGACGAGCCCGGTGTTCCCCATCACGATCTCGATAGGATGCTCCAGCTTTATCCGCTCAACCACGTCCGGAGTTCCTCTCACAAACCAGATCAGCCCTCCGTAGGTCGCCGCGGTATTGTCGATTCCGGAGGGGGTCCCGTGATATCCCTTCTCGCCCTCGTAAGCGAGTTCGTTGATTCGGTCGTCCGAAAGCCCCAAGTTGAACTCATCTGATAAGGCTCGTACAATCGCTGTACACGAGGCGGCACTCGCCCCGATCCCGCTCGCAGCCACTAAGTCTCCCCCGAGGGTAATTTTAATTGGGTTTCGCGTTGTGTCGATTCCGGCGGCTTTCAGAATTCTTTCTATCGAGTCCCTTTGCTGCTCGAGCTTCTCCTCCTTGTACCCAGGAGTGGCCTTCCTTCGGTCGTCTATGATCCAGCCCGTGCCCTTGAAAGGTTCCACGGTTGCGGTGGTCGCTCGATCAATCGCCGACGCGATCGAGGGTATTCCATAAACAGTAAAATGTTCATTAAACAGGATTACCTTTCCAAACCCGCTGCCCTTCCCCATTGTCTTCCCTACGGATTATTTCTCCACGGCTTTCCTTATTTTCTTCAGCTCTTTCAGCATCTCCGAGCCGATGTCGGGCGCCCCAGCCCTGGGCAACCCGAAGAGGGGTCTTCCCCTCACGAACCCGATTATCGCGTCCTTTATCTCCACAAAATCCGGCACGCCCCAGATGGTGGCCTCAGCGCCCCTGGCACCGGGGCCTGCCGTCCCACCCTTTGGACCGGTATAACCAGCTGTATACACATGGACGGAGCCGATGCCAAACCGCCTGGATATCGGCCCTTGGATGACATCGACCGACATCACCCGCGCATACGGGACAACGTGCTTCATCTTCCACCAAACTCCCCTCTCCACCATCACCTCATCCTCCTTCAACATGTAGGAGATCGAGCGGTAGTACTTTGAGATCCAATAAGCTAGGAAACCTAGAATCGCCAGCACTATGATTAGGGGTATAAGGAGGTATCCCCAACCCACTCGCCATACCTCAGGGGCATATGCATAAATCCCCCAAATCGGCAGCAAAGTTGCAATCAATGGTATGACCGCCGCGAGTCCCAAGTAAACGAAGTAAACTTTTTTCAAATTTGGATGAGGGGCGAATTTTTGCCCTGCCACCAACTCCACTCCTATTTAGAGAAAACTGCACGCTGTTAAAAGAATATCGATTGAATTGAATTCACTACTGAGCATCATTCTCCAGTTAAGCTTTTCCCATCCCACACCATTATCTAATTAAAATAGCCATGTAATCTTTATGGGTGAGTAAATGCTGGAAGAGGTCCTAAAGTCATTTCTATCCCTATTCGTGATAATGAGCGCTTTTACGAGCATACCCGTATTCCTTTCCTTGACATCCAATATGGACAATAGACAAAAGGCGAAGGTCGCTTCGCATGGAGTTGGGATCGCGGCAATAGTGCTCTTCATATTTTTGTTCTTCGGTAAAGCCATACTATCGGTTTTTGGGATCGACTTCAACTCGCTGAAAATCGCCGGTGGGATCGTTCTATCCATTCTGGGCATTGATCTAGTATTCGACATCTCGCCTGCGCGGAAGGGGTACGAGTCCTCGCCAGCAATCGTACTGATCGGAACCCCGCTACTATCTGGCCCTGGGGTCATAGTCACAACGGTAATTCTTGTGAATGAATATGATTACCTCATTACCACTGTGGCCGCTGTGATTGCATTAGCCTTGAGTTGGCTGATTTTGTGGGGTTCACGATATTTTGTGAAAGTGCTTGGAAAGTATGGGGTTGAAGTCACCTCGAGAGTGACGGGCATCTTACTCGTGGCAGTTGCGGTGGAATTTGTCGTGACGGGAGTAAAAGCAATTGTTTCTACCGCTTAGCAAAAACTTATAATTCATACTGAAGGTAGGGATCAACCCATTGTGACCAAAATTGAGCGGGATTTTTTACTGGAACAGGATTGTTTTTAGAGTCTTCAACTGGAGATGGATTCTGACCCAGCGGTAAACTAAATAATTCATGATTGTAAAAGATTGCCCCTTCACCCATCTGGTGGTCCAAATTACTGACCAATAATCCTCTAATGGAGTCATATTCCTCCAACCGGTCCAGCAATTTGATCAGGAAAGGTGTATCTCTGGGCCAAACTACCGCTCCATGATATTGTTGGTCTCCAAGATAAATTCTATCCTCATAGTTTTTCACTAGAACGCCAAATGGAAATAGCTCACCCTTATATTTTTTCAGCCAAACAGTTTTATGGTGTACGAGTAAACAATCTCTTGCAGTCTTCCAAACCAACTTCAATTTATTTAGTGAAAATAAGCTTTGAAGAAGGGCTGCCGCCATTATTCCTGGCGATCCCTTAGTACTGTCATACTGTGACAGATCGTGTGATACAACATCATGCACAAAATTTTCTTTATCATTCCAAAAAACTTTTAGATAATTCTTTCTTGCCAGTTCAAGGATATTTTCCATTTCGACTTTAAGCTTCAAATTTGTGTGTTGGACGTTTTTGGCCAAATTACTCATTAAATCAAGCATATGAATCCACAAAGCGTTTACCTCTGGGAGATAAAATTTTGGAGAGTTAAAGAAACGCCAAACCAAAGTTGTATTATAAGAACCTTCAAGTTCTTTCAATTGCCATTTTGGGGATACTCTTGACGGTATGTCTTTCACTGTAAACTCACCAATTTTGATAGTTCTCTTAGAATCGATCCAAGAATGCCAAGGAACGCATACCAGTAGCCCACTCTCTAAAATTACAGGTGAACCATTAACCTGATCTATGGATGCTTTTTTCCACGACTGCAAGGTTTTCTCAAAAAGGTCTAGAACTTTATTGGCTAATGAAGAATCTCCGGTTCTTCTAACATACTCACAAGCTAAAATATATAACAATAGTGTGGAATCCACGCTATCGTAAGAAGGATTTCCGGACGCCTTTTCTGGCAGTTTGTTCGGCACCCTCCCGGTATGGCCATCAAAATACTCTATCCCTAATAGGAGAGAGTTTCGAATTAGTTCGAGTTTTTTGTCAAGCAATTCAAGTGTTTTCACGTTTTGGAATAAGTTGAGATAAACATCGCGAAACCAAACGGTCCTGAACCACCAAGCGCCAGCTTCAGGTACTAAAAAAATATCCTTTTTTTGCGGAAGTGATATCCTCATTTTTGAAAATGTGTCTATTCTTACCAGAACTGAATTACGTATCTGTGGGTCAGTAATGTTCCTCAAGGGAAATGAATTTTTTAAGAGGGAAAACTTTCTCGATTCTGTTTTGATCGCTTCATCGAGAGTTTTTGTAGGGATGCCTCCCTCTCCAGATTTTAGCCCAGCATTTATGTTAAAAACAACATTATCATCATTACGGCATTTAAATTGGAATAAAGCGGGAATAAAAAGTTCTCTATTTTCTCCGCAAAACTTCACTCCCTGCGACGTTATGACCCTAAAACCATCGTCGAGCTTGTAAAACCAGTCTTGTTTTTTCTTTAATTTTTTAATACTCCCATTTTTGTTTTGGGTATAAATTTTGAGTATATGATCATCTTTTTCTACTTCGACCATTTTCTCTTCTGCTGCAACACTTACATGGTGTTCAAGAGGTTCACTTTTAGAGTACATGTGCCGTATGTCCACAAACGGCAAGGTGGTAAGTGTAAAATCTGAAGAAAACCCGGAAAGCTTCATCTGAAAAGCTACATTTAGGCATGGAAGGTTGTTATCTAGCCAGTAAATTACATTTAAACAACCGATTTTACTGTTTGAATCTAAAACTGCGTGGGAATAGTTTAGGAAGCTCGTTGTTGCTAGTACATCCATGGGTTGCAGTACCAAGGCTTTCCCGCTTTTTGAGAGGCCAAATGCGAGACAATCCATGAATTTCCAGTTTTCCCCTTGGATCAGCGCAAGAAAGCCTTCGTAGGGATAATCTCGGTTTGGGGATGTGAGGAGAAGTTCTCTTAATTCGGTATTTATTCTAACTGGTACAGAGTAAGCGGAAAGACCGAACTCACAAACCTCGTTGCGTAGTAAAAAACGGAGAGTTCTCGCAAAATTCCAATCTCGGTTTTCTTTTGCTTCGTATGGGAAAAATATCAGGTCTTGGTTTTCCGTGTCCATTTCCATACCAAGCTTTGACTTAGTTTTTCATTCGTCTGTCGATAAAAGCTATCCTATTTCGGTTGACAATTTTCATAGATCTTTATCGTTTGTTCAGCAGCGGCCCTCCATGTAAAATATTTCAAAACCCTTTTCCTTCCATTTTCACCCAGCCTTTTTGCATTTACTGGATCCTTTAATATCTCCATAATACCCCATGCAATATCTTCTGGTCTCTCCGCGTCTACGTGTAAACCGGTTTGTTCGGGACCTGAAGGGATAACTTGTTCTCTAAAACCAACACATCCTTTTGCTCCGACAACAATCGGCTTTTCCATGGACATTGCTTCGAGGCTAACGATGCCAAAAGGCTCGTATGTTGACGGGAAAACACATAGGTCAGCTGCAGCATAGTGGAGAACGCGTTCCTTCTCGGGCACAAACTCAAATCTACAAATAACTTTATCCTTCATTTTCAAACGGTCTACTAGCTCGATAATATCCTTCTGTTCCTCTCCCTTCCCCAGTATAACAAGTTTCACTTTTGGGAACTCTTTGGTAATCAAAGGTAAGGCTTGAATGAGGTTTCTAACACCTTTGACCCATGTCAATCTTCCAAGAGAAAGTATCATCTGTTCGTCTTCATTTATGCCGTAATTTTCCCTGAGTTTTTGGGCTTTTTCTTTATCTACTTTCGCAGGGTTGTAATCTTGAGGAGCGACACCATTCCACACGACATGTATCTTTTTTTCATCCCATCCATGCCGAGCTAGGTCTTCTCTCATGACATGACTGACAGTTACAATACAGTCCGCTACCTGCGCTGTCGTGTCCTCAAAGTGAGTTATAACACGGGAACCTCCACCCATACTTCTTCCCCACTCTGTTGAATGAACGTGAAAAACTACGGGCAACTCTTTTAACTCGTTCTTAATGATCATACCGGCTATGCTGCTTAGCCAATCATGCACACAAACGACATCGTAATGAATTCCCTCTTTTTTTATAAGTTCGTTAACGAACTTTGTAGCCGAAAGGATATTGTAAGTAAAGAGATCGCTGAAAAATTTAATGTAAGTTCCCCATCTTCTCAAGTCTTCTGTTACAAACAATGGGAAAACATTTGAAGCATTTGTTATCATTGGTCTATGGACATCAACACCCTTTACAATTTCCTTAGTTTTAAGGTCTCCAGAGTTAAGTGTAAAAACTGAAACATCATGCCCAAGTTCAAGGAACTCTCTTGTGATGTACTGGGCATAGGTCCCAAGTCCACCGAAGAGGACCGGCGGATACTCCCAAACAAAAAATCCTATCCTCACCTTTTCACCATCCCTTCTTAATAATGGGGAGGGTATTTTTAGGCTTTCGGCGACAGGGCTTTTAAGGCAATGAAGAAAATACCTGCGGGAGTACTGTAAAGGAGAGCGTAAATGAACATACTCGTATTGGGCTGTGGCACGATTGGCTCCACGATAATTAGGCTGCTTCTAAAAGAGAAATTTGTAGATGAGGTTTATTGCATAAGCAAGGATGAAAAAGTTGCGAGGAGTTTTTTGTTGAAAGATTTTAATGCTATAGAGCATAGGGAGACCGATGCCCTAAATTTTAAAGCTATCAAAGGTTTTATGAAAAAATGCGATTTTGTCGTAAATGCCCTCCCGAGTTACGTAGAAGTACATGGCAAGGATATTTTGGTGAATTTGAAAATCCTCGAATTTTGCCTGAAAGTTGGGGTGAATTATTTAGATCTAGCCTGTTATGGCGATTATAGGAAAAAAATCGCGGAACAACTTTCATTGAACAAAAAATTCGAAAAAGAAAAGTTAGTTGGTTTGATAAACGCTGGCATTTCCCCGGGCTTGACGAACGTTATAGTAAAAGATACTAGTGAAGAGTTTGATTATCTAGAAAGTGTGAAAATAAGAACCCTAGAGGAACAAAGGGGGTTAGAATTTGTGCTTCCTTGGTCGAGAGAAGGATTGCTTGATGTAGCGTCCGACCCTCTTGTTTACAGAAATTATCGTTTTGCAATCAAAGAACCATTTACCGAGCGGGAGATGTACGAATACCCAAGCCCATTTGGTAGAATGCCTTGCTATCTCCTGTCCCATGATGAAACCTACACGATCCCACATTTTATGAAAGTCAGAAATGTTGACGTTAAGGGTGGAGGGGGAGATATCGAAATTTTGACGGCGTTGTATAAACTCGGAATTTTTGAAGATGAAAAAATAAGAGTTGGAAAGTTTAGAATTTCCCCTAAAAAATTCGCTTATTCAATTATCAAAGGCACACCCACCACTAGGGAATTTGTTAAAATTTTGGATAATGAAATTTTAGAGGATGCATTTTTCGGAATTTTTGTGGATTGCAAGGGGAACCTAGGAAAAAGCAAAATTTTAGTTAAAACTTACACAATATTTTCTCAAAAAATGATAAACAAGAGGCTTCATGGCGCGAACTATATCTCTTACCCAACTGCAATTTCTTCAACTATATTCTTGAAATCGATTCATAAAGGTAAAAAACTTCATGGAATTTTACCACCAGAGGTACTACCCAAAGCGGTGAGAAAGAGAATTTTAAATGAGTTGGAAAGAAGAGAAATAATTCTAAATGTCGAATATAAAAAATTGTAAGCAAATATTAACAAGAACTATCTAGCTATCAGTTCAGTATTTCCGCCCGTTAAATTGAAAGTGCGTTGGTTGCCGAAACCCTTGAAACGCACATGCAAATGTAGAAAGGATAGAGGCTAGCGGTTCGAGAGCCTTAACCAACAGTAGCCCCCGGTTTAATTCGAGGCTTTGAGTTGATTTTGGGCAGGCCGTACAAATCTGCCATCACCCTTGGCAACATCGCCATGAAAACCGCTTGCTCGGTCAATTTGGTTCGCGTCAGCATACCGCGCGAAAGGTATCCTATGGCCCCCATACGCTCGCCTATTCGCTTGATGCCTGACAAGCGCTCCATCGCCTCGCTAATCTCCCGGCCGCGAACGCAGACTTCCTCGGTCACCTCGACCGGGTACTCGAAGCCGCTCCCATGGCCGAGCGTGAGGTTGCCCTCGCGGTCGAGAATTGCGCACCACTGCACATCGACGAAGCCAGAGCGCGTCCGGGGGGCAGGCGTGAGCCCAGCCTCGATCCCGACGCCGAGATCGTAGTTACCGGCCTTTAACGCTTGCTTGGTCCTCGAAGCCGCCCCTTCGATGATTTGAGCTTGATCTAAAGGCTGGGCGAAGGGCTTTTCCACCTTAATTCCTATAACTCGTACGTGTGCCACGAGCGTGCGAAACACGTTTCTCGTCGCCCTCAACTTCACCGGGTTCCTTGAGCCAACCGCAACGCGCAACATCGTCCATCCTTAGCTCGGCATCTCCTTAAAAACACCGCGCACCACTAAGTTTGGTATGATGGAAATCTTAACCGCAAGCGCCGGCAGCTACCCGAGGGTAGGTGATCGTCCCGAGGAGCAACGCCACCGTCAGGCTCATGCGCAGTGGGAGCTGGGGGAAATCTCAAGCGAGGAGTTCGAGCGCGTTCAGGACGAGGTCACTCGCGAGGTCATCAAGGAGCAGGTGCGGGCTGGGCTCGATGTGGTCACCGACGGGCAGGTGAGGTGGTACGACCTCATCTCCCACTTCGCGCGAAAACTCCAAGGATGCGAGATCGACGGTTTGCTCCGATTTTTCGACACGAACTTTTACTTCCGTCAGCCCGTGGTGGTCGGCGAGGTGGGGTGGCTCGAGCCCGTGATTAAGAGGGAGTTCCTTTTTGCGAAGAAAATCTCGTCGGCGCCCGTGAAACCAGTCATGACAGGTCCTTACACGCTTGCGAAGCTCTCGATTAACCGACGCGGGGTGGGGTTAGCTGAGCTTGTAGGCGAGTTCGCCGGAGCTATAGCGCAGGAGGTGAGCGAACTCGCGAAGGCAGGGGCCGAGCTTATTCAAATCGATGAACCGGCAATTTTGAAGAACCCAAACGATTTTAAGACATTCGAGCATGCGATTGAAAAAATTGTGGCTGAAAAAAATGGGACGAGGCTCCTCATTCATACTTATTTCGGCGATGCTGCACCCCTTTACAGAAAGCTCGCGAAGTTGCCCGTGGAGGCGCTGGGGTTTGATTTCACCTACAGCCTGCAGTTGCCAAATACGATCGCGAGGCTCGGCTGCGAGAAGGAACTTGGGCTGGGGCTCATTGACGGGCGGAACACTAGGCTAGAAACCGAACGGGAGGTGCTCAACGTGTTAAAGAAAATTTTGCCCACCGTCGGGTCCAAACGCGTGTACCTCAGCCCTTCCTGTGGGTTGGGCGAGTACCTGCCGCGGGAAATCGCCTTCAAAAAGATGCAAAACACGGTCGCGATCGCAAAGAAGGCTAGGGAGCTGATCTGATGCGCGAGAAGTTGAAAAAACTCGGGCTAGAGTTACCCTTGCTACCGACGACGAGCGTGGGGAGCTTCCCGAAACCCCCCCACCTGATCGAGGCTCGACAAAAATTCGCTGCCGGGAAACTGGACGCCGGAGAGCTCCACCGGCTCGAGGAGCAAACGACGCGCGAGTGGGTCGCACTTCAAGAGAAGATCGGGCTGGATGTGTTCGTCGATGGAGAGATGTACCGCGGGGATATGACGACCTACTTCGCTCAAAACCTCGAGGGCTTCAAAATCAGTGGGCTCGTTCGCTCTTTCGGTAACCGCTACTATCGAAAGCCGATCATCGTTGGTGAAATAGGATGGGAGGGGCCGATAACCGTCGAATGGTGGAAGTTCACCCAAGGGCTCACGCACAAGCCTGTAAAGGGTGTGGTCACGGGGCCCTACACGATGATGGACTGGTCGTTCAACGAATATTATCCGACCCGTTCCGATGCATGCCTGGCTCTCGCGAAAGCCCTGCACGAGGAGGTGAAAGCGCTGGCGAAAGCGGGGGCGAAGATAATCCAGGTTGACGAACCCGCGATTTCAGCTCGGCCCGAGGAGCTCCCAGAATTCGCAATCAAAGCTATGCGGATGGCCACCCGTGGCGTCGATGCATACCTCATCAACCATATCTGCTACGGTGCCTTCGAGTTCATTTACCCCAAGATGCTCGAGCTCCCTGTTGATAACTTCGATCTCGAGATGTCGAACTCGGAGCTTGACCTGGTCGACCTTTTCCGTGAGCACCCGTTTACCAAGGACCTCTCGTTTGGAGTCGTGGATGTCCACTCGCACGTGGTGGAGGATTTAGCGACGGTGAAACAACGAATTCAGCAAGCGCTCGAAGTTCTAAAGCCTGAGCAGCTCTGGGTCGACCCGGACTGCGGTTTGAAGACGCGGACGCAAAAGGAAACGGTGGGTAAACTCAAAGCGATCGTAAGTGCGACGAAAAGCATAAGGGAAGATCTCGAGAAGTAGCCAGCGAAGCCCGTGTACCGGGAGGTAAAAACAATCTACAAGAAGTTTATCCTTGCCATCGCCGTAGTTGCCGCTGTAGTGACCTCAGCCTTTATCGTGCTCCTCCGCGAGGAGCCTGAAGAAACGATATCGGTCGTGGAATTTGAGGAGTTCGGTGAAATGTATTTTGATATTGACGCGAGCGGTAACGCTAGCTGCCACTATGTCGCGCTGATGACACCGTCCGAACTCGCCAACTTCCTAAAGACCATAATAGGGCTGATAGGTACCGACGAGATAAAAGAAAGTTACATCGAATCAATTCGTAGCAGCCTCGCTATGTATGGCTTAGAGGTGAGAAACCCTAGCTGTGAGATAACAGGGTTCGGCGCGGAGGATAATTTTAAAATCATCTTAAGGTGGGAAACACCAAGCATTGCCCGGTGGAAAGACAACCGATGGACTATAACTTCCAACTGGGTCGACAACCAAAGTGCAGCCAAAGAAACTATCGCTGAAGAGGAGTCCTCTTGGGTCCTTGTCCGCAGTATTGCAGAGCTGTACAACATTCAAGTTGCATTATACAAGCGCTCATACACAAGTGCGTTAATTTTACCGGAAAATGCTGAAAACATCTACTCCCCATTTCTCGGCTCTTCGCAAACGATTGACTACGGAGGAGGGACGTACAGCGAGGGCTCGCTATACCTCGGGCAAATAGACGGGAGGCCCGCCATCATCGAAAATGGCACTAGCTTGACCGCGACGGAAAACGAAATTACCATAACACCTGAAGATCTCCTTGAAAATTCCTTGTTTTACACCATAAACTACAGCGGGATTTCCCCCGAGAACGCCTCGTTCATCAGTTCTTTGGACCAGGTTCGTCTAGATTTAAAATACGGGCGGGAACTTGACGACTACTACACGATTTATAACGGGGAATCGTGGCACTCCTTCTCCCCCGCCCAAGTGTTGTATCACTCTACCGACGCGATCACGACCATAAACCAAGGTAGCCAATTTTTGATCCAGCAACCCATCGAAAGCGTTGCCCCGCCTGATAACGAGGATGGAAGCTGGAGGGCCTCCTGGGAGAACCTCTATAAAAACGAATACGTTGCTCTAGCCCAAACGGTTCGCGATAATATAAAATCTACGGGCGAAGCACCTGGCACCATCGAAACTTCAATTGGAAAAATCCGATTTAGGGATGCCCTATTTACATTTACTATGATTCTTTCATCCTATGGAAAGTCAGGAGAGTTGCCGAGCGTGTTAACATTCGCGCCCGTCCCCTCTGGCGAGTTGACCCGAGACGACAACCGAATCCCCGCAAATCTTGCATACTTCCTGCTTCCAGACACCTACGTGATCACGGGGACCGACAAGGTGAACGAGGTGCTGGACAACGTCTACGAGATCAGCTACGATAACAGGAAGCTTGCCGAGGAAATCTGCAACTGGACCGGCACCAACCTCACCTACGGCTTATCGTTCGTTCCCCCAACATCCGAAGAGGTTTTGGTGTCGAGGGAGGGCCAGTGCAGGGACTATACAAACGTCTACCTTGCCCTAGCTAGGACCGCCGGGATGCCCGCTAGAAGGGTGGGCGGGTGGGTCGTCTCAGCATGGCAACCGCCCGCAGGTTGGGAGTTCGCCGTTGGGACTACGCCCGAAGGGAAAACTGTCGCGAGCCATGCGTGGGTCCAAGTCTATTTGCCCGATGAGGGGTGGGTGCCCGTGGAGCCGCAGACTAAGAAGCCAAACCTGTACGTAGGGGAACTTCCATACGAAGTATACAGGCAACTTGAACAGACATGGATGGGCGCGCTCGCGGGCTATGAAAGCGCATATGGCGTGTTGTGAGTGTTGACCAGATGAAGCAAATTTCCCGCATCGACAGGGAGACTTTGAAGTTTATCTTGGAGGCATCTCGCTCCACCCATCCCCGGGAGTTCGCAGGGGTGTTGCGCGCCGATGGAGATGTGATCAAGGAGGTGCTCATCCTACCCGGAACGATTTCATCCGACGAGTCGGCAGTGCTGAGGCTTCACATGTTGCCTATCGACCCGAGCGCCTGCGGCACCGTGCACAGCCACCCCTCCCCGAGTGCCTCGCCCTCTGGAGGGGACCTGGCGCTCTTCGCGAAGTTTGGGTACGTGCACATCGTGGTGGCCTTCCCATACGACGAGAGCTCCTGGAAAGCTTACAATCACAGGGGACAAGGTATCAAGTTGGAAGTCGTGGGCTGAGGGACATGCGATGGGAGCTCTGGCGCCCTTGGTATGACGATATCGTTCGACGATTGGGGTTGGACCGAAGGGCGGACTTTCAAGCGGCCGAGAGGTTGAACGCACTGCTGCCTCGACCAAATATTCAAGGTTTGAAAAACATCGTTCAGGGGCGTGACTGCATCGTCTTCGGAGCCGGGCCATCTTTGGATGCGGATCTGGTAAGGCTTGAGCGAGCGGGTTTTCTGGACAGGGTTTTGATCGCCGCGGATGGCGCGACCTCCGCCGTCATCAAGCATCGCAACCCGGATATCATCGTCACCGATCTCGACGGCGAGGTTGAGCTTCAACTCGTTGCTTGGCGTCGGGGTGCGTGGCTGGTCGTGCACGGGCACGGCGATAACCTTGAGAGGGTAGAGCAAGTCGTGCCAAACCTGCAAGAGAGAGTGATCGGAACCATCCAAACCCGGGCATTCGGCAAGCTCTTCAACTTCGGAGGGTTCACCGATGGCGATCGAGCTGCCTTTATGGCGCACGAGCTCGGGGCCAGCAAGATCTACCTCGCAGGGATGGACCTCGGCCAAAAAATCGGCAGGCACTCGGGCGACAAGGACCGCGAGCGAAAGCTCATCAAACTCAAGATATGTGGGGAGCTCTTGGCTTGGCTAGCTGGCGAACTTGGGGGAAAATTGGCCAACCTGACCGGTCGGGGCGAACCCATACCCAACGTGCCGAAGGAGGAACTGCGGAGCTACAAGCGGGCATGACTTCGGCTAAGAAACGTCGGACGGACTCTATTGAAGCATGTAGTGAGCATATGTCTGCCCTCTTCGATAAGTTCCTGTCTTTTTTCAAAGTTTTTCCTGAACTAGCATTGGATTTGGTGGCATGGGGCGCGGGCGTAAACGCAAATCAAAAAATCTGCAGTCGTTAGATGTGTCACCCCCGAGCAACTTTGAAATAACCGCACGCACGGGGCTGGAAAGCGCTTGAATAACTTCAATCGCTTTTGATGGGGGAGCTGTTTGCCAATCATTCGTGCGTGCGGCTGATTGTATTTTATTTCCCCCAACGATTGAAAAATCCTCCACCCCCTCTTAAAAAGATTCAGTAGAAGTAGAGCGAGACATGCTTATTTCCACTGGAAGCTGCTCCCAGGTGTGGTATCGCTTGGTGAGAACTGAAGAGAGTGTCTATTGTTGAGCTGAACTAATCTTTCCTAACCGTTATGTTCAGGAGCATCTCTCCAAACAATTGGTAGTACTTTATCAATATCAGAAGTATTAGCGCTCCGATGATGGGCGCCAAAATCTCTGGAACCCCCAGCAACTCCAAACCAAGTTGAGGTTCCCCAACGCCGCCAATAATTATCCAGTGACGTATCCCAAGGGCCCCGAATATAGCATAGAAAGGGAAGTCCAAGGCTCCCCAGATTCCCGTCCAGAAGCCCAGTGCTCGTAGCCAAAAATTCCTGATTCTCGACATCAACAAAAATGCAATTGCTGCGGATGCCCCAAAATTGACCAGAGATCCTACTAACAGCATGATGCCCCGCTCCGACTGCCCAAGTCCCGATATGTACACCTGTGCGACCACACCACCTGAGAAAAGAGTAAATCTCTCGAACTTTCCACCCAATAGAACTCCAATCAAAGCGTGCCCCAGAAATTCGTGTATGAAGATCCCGATGAAAGCCGAAGGGATTACAAAAGATGCGAAGATCCAGAATTTTTTCTTCCTCCAAGCTTTTTGGAAATATCTCAGTATTTTCAATTCCATTTTACTTACCACCCTCACTAACAATGAATTAATGTTTAAGCTTTCGACTCCAGGTAAGATTTTTTATATTTTTAATATTGGGAATTTAATATAGTGTTAAATCAATTCGGCAAATTATTCTGATTTAACGTCTTCTCACGCAGAATGCAACACCGATTACTAGTACTATCACACCAACCACCCCAGCGATAAGCGGCCATCTCGTTGGGGCAGGATGGGTCTCTTCAGGGGGCATCACCCCAGGAACAGTTGGATTCATCAATGGATAACGGTCTTGGTTGTTATCTCCAAGTATGTTATATGGTGTGTCGCCTATGTTATCGCCGTCCGCATCTGTACCAGTATAATCGCTCCAGTAGTTCCCGCCCGATGGGTAGCCGTTATCCCAATAATTAGAGCCGTCGTCGTTTGCTTGATCCTCGTTGTTCACAAAGTTGTTATGGTAGATGAAGTTGCCCGAGGATTCGAGGCGAATGCCATTGCCGTTGTTCTCCATGACGTTCTTGTAGACGAGGTTGTTGTACGAGTCGGCTAAGCGTATGCCGTCGTAGCTGTTCCCCACGAGGTTGTTGGAGATAAGGTTGTTGTTGTCAGAATACCAAGAGTCAATGCCGTAGACCCTGTTGTTCTTCACGAGGTTGTTTGATACGACGTTCTTGTATGCGTCGTATAGGCGGACACCGATGCCGTTGTTCTCTACGGTGTTGTTTGAGATGAGGTTGTTGCTCGAGCCCAAGTGGGCGTAGATGCCGTGGTGGATGTTGTTCCCCACGGTGTTGTTGGTCACAAGGTTGTTGTCCGCCGAGTAAATGTAGATGCCGTACTCGCTGCTGTTCTTCACGATATTGTTATCTAGGGTATTTTTGTCCGATTCGCTTAGTCGGATGCCGTAGTAGTTGTTCTCGACGAGGTTGTTTGAAAGGGTGTTGTTGAAGGAGTGTTCGAAGTATTGTAAGATGCCGTAGTGGTTGTTCGAGCAGGTGTTATTACTTAGGATATTACTGGATGAGGAGTCCAGCAAGATGCCGTTGTAGTTATTCAAGCAGATGTTATTATCCAGGATATTGTTGGACGAGGACCGTATGTAGATGCCACTATAATTGTTGTCACTAGTCACATTTTCAATTTCCCCGTTTCTTACGTCATTAAGGTAAATTCCGTAGTGATTCTCTGCCCTCCCATCGTGCACATAGCAATTCCTGATGAGGAAGTGTGCAGTCGTGCTTTTTATAAAAATTCCTTTGTCATTCTCCGCGCTTATGTCCCAGTTCTCTATGATGTAGGGATCGCTCTCCGTCCCGCTGCCCCCCACGACCCCGTTAGCGGCCATGAAGTTGCCATTGCCCTCGATGTAAATCGGGGCGCGAGGGGTGAGCCCTTCTGGGGCCGCAGAACTTAGACTAACAGATAAAAGCGATATCGCTGTGGCCGTCAGCGATGCGATTATAAAAGTCGACAGGAAGGCGCCTTTTGAAGGTTCAATCCTCACTCACAGTCCCCTTTTCTGAATTTATGCATTAGGCTTATTACGGCATCGTCCCCTACGGACAAGTTTTCATTGCCAAAAGGACGTTGGTCTTCTTCTTTTTCTGACTATAATCACAAAAGCTATCGCGCCTACCGTTATCACTGCTACTAAGACGAGAAGGATTAGATCAATTGAAAGCCCAAGGGGTCCGGCCTGCCAGATATTAGTTTCCGTCGCTTTTCCAGTCGCAGTTATACTATCTGAAATTATGAATGCTTCCACCATAACTCCGGTCTGTTTATCCCAATAATAGGTAAACTGAGCCCCATACTCCGAAAAACTTGCATTAACCACAGCTCTACTCGCCCCTGCATAGGTTCTCGCGCTCTCGCCATCAATCGTTACGGTCCTATAAACAGTTAGGTTAAGGGAATCTCCGACCTTCGAGTTAGCAGGGACGACGAATCCTGAGAGCCCCTCAAAAGTCTCTCCACCAGCCGCGACATCTACGGTCATTGTTTCGCTGTCTTCTGTCCCATCCGACATGTGCATTGTCACGCGGACAGTTGCAGTTGTTCCCTCAACGCTTAGAAATTCCACCTTCATCCACGTTGGCAAAAGTGTTCCAGGGGGCGCACCGGCAACACTAAAACCATATCTTATCCAGTCGCCCGTCTTGACGCCGATCATCGCCCATGGCGTGACTGTACGCGTCACCGTTACCGTCTTCACCGTGCTCCAGTTGCCCGCCACGTCTTGAGCGCTCACTGATATGGTGTTCGTCCCCTCGACCAGCTCAATCGCTCGGGTCAGCTCACCCACCTCCGAGAGAACGTTGGTTGCTGTGAGTGGTGCGGTCAGCGAGGTCGCGTCGATGCGCACCGTGATTTCCGAGTATTCCTCCCAGGTATCCTTTGTGACGGTCGCCTTCAAGATGATGCTCGCTTTGTCCGTGGTAGTACCCGTTTCCGGCGACGTTATGACCACCGTTGGTGCGACGGTATCCACTTCACCTACTAGATACGTGTCCAAATGTTTCCAGACGACGTTGCTCAGAGGATGCATCCTCAAACCTTTGACCCTGTCCCAATAAGCTAGGAGGAACGGGCGTTCGACTACCGGTAGATACGCTGCATCCTCCATGATAAGCCTCTGGCTCTCCTGGATGGCATAATAAGCCACGTCGTCATCGATATGGAACGTGTTTTCTATCAACGCGTCCGTATACGCGCTGCCCCACCAGAATCGGTTAGAGGCCGGGGGCACCCGAATCGTGTGCCAGTACCACCAAATCATGTCCGCATTGTGCCAAGCCCAGCCCCCGATCCATAGGTCATGTTGAGCATTTTTTATTATAGCTTCCATATCGTCGAAGAGTCGCTCTTGGATCTCTAGCGTGACCCCGACCTTCTCCCACTGGTCTTTCAACACCAGGGCAGTTTTCACGTAGGGTTCGTAGTTAGTCGTAAGAATCGTGAGCTCGAGGCCGTCCGGGTATCCGGCCTGAGCAAGCAATTGCTTCGCCATCTCGGGATCGTAGGGATACATGTCTTCCATGGCTGGGTTGTATCCCCATACTACACTCGTAAGGGGGCCGTAAGCTACCTTGCCCATGCCTTCCCAAGCGTGGAGAACCAAGTTCTCCCTGTTGGTGGCGTACAGGAGCGCCTTCCTGACGAGTAAGCCCTTATTCTCCCGATCGTCTCTGACGGGAGACGCTTTGGCGCCTGAAGGGTATGGGATGCCGCTTACTATGCCCTGCTGGATTTCGGGTGAGAGCGTGCCGACGTTGAAGCCCACATACGCCATGGACGAACGGGCATTTATAATAAAGATGACGCCATCGGTCGTATTCAACCAATCAACCAGTGCAGGGCGGGGGGAAAAACCAATCATCATGTCGGCCTCGCCACTCTTAAATTTCGCCTCTCGAGACAAATCGGTTGGGATGATCTCAAAGGTTATCCCCGCGAGATGCGCCGGGCCCCTATTTTGGTAAATCTCGGGTCCCCACCTGTAATCCTCGTTTCTCTCCAGGATGAGCCTGTCCTCTCGTATCCATTCTTTAACCTTGAACGGGCCCGTCCCACAGAAATGCCCCACGCCGTATTCCAACCCATATTCTTCAGCACAGCGAGGGCATACTATTGAACTTGAAGTCGTGGCAAACCAATCGTAGAGCCATCTATCCCACTGCACCAAATATATCCTTACGGTATACTCATCGAGTTTCTCCGCATCCAAGATATTTACTACAGAGTCCGCGTGCGCAGACCATGGTGATGTAACTCTCCTGATAGTGTATACCACGGCATCAGCGTTGAAGGGCTCCCCGCAGTGGAACTTCACGTCTCGCCTCAGGTGAAAATCAATGTATAATCCACTAGGGTCGACCTCCCATGACTCTACCAGCAGGGGGATATAGTTCATGTTATAATCGAAGGTCATGAGGGTGTCGTGGATGAGGGCTATAGCCTGGTATGCCCAATCGAGCTTCGTACGGTGGATATCCAGGGAATTAGCGTCAACGGCCTGGACACACCTCAGATTTCCGCCTCTAAGGGGTGGAGATTGACTTGGCTCTGCAAAAGCTAAGCTGAGAGATAGAAGTGATAGTGTAGGTGCTATCAAAGAAGCGATTACTAATATCGATAGCAAACCGCCTTTGAAAACCTCGGTCTTCACTTTTTGCCTCCTTTCGCTTCCATAAAAAATTCGACTGTTCACAATAAAGCCCTTATGGCTCATGGGGCAATGAACCATGATGGGCTCACATCTTTCCTCTTCCACTTTCATCTATTGGGCTTATCTTTTCAGCCCCCTTATCACCGTTCTTGATCTCTCAAATATTCTAGAACTTCCTGATCCTCTAGTGTCTGATGGTAAAGGAACGTTTTATCCTGTTTTATAAATGATGTGCTCCTTGGCTCGGCTCTTCCGGATTTCTTGAAGTCCCTCGCTGGCCAAACGCGCCGCTAGCTCAGCCGTTTGCGCAGCTCCAACGCCCGCCTTGAGCTCCACACCCAGCTCGCGCTTGACCTCCGAGAAAACAGCGGCTAGCTCGTCCGCACCCAAACCGTTTGAGGGGGCCATGAAGTTATCCCCACCCGTGTAGAACACCAGCGCCTTCCGCCGGAGCAGCGCCGACATGAGCGAGAGATAGGTTTGCTGGAGCAGGAGGTGAGTGTCGTAGATGGGCTCGCTGTCGGTTATCAACGTGAAATGATTCACATCCATGTGGGCTATCTGTACCCAATCCTCATCGGGTGAATTTACGCAGGAGCCGACGAGTGCTTGGCTCCGCTCTGACGATTTGCTGCTGCCAGCGTGCTGTAAGGCAAGGGTCGCCTGAACCTGCGCCTCGTAGGGCGTGGAGGCTGTGCCCACGCTCATGCTCACCGTCACCGGGAATTTTTTATTCACAGCTTTTTGGACGGCGCGATGTTCATCGAACGAAATACCATTCGTGACTACCATCATATTGTCGAAGCGCGTCTGAAACGCCAAGCCCTTGCGAGAAGCAAACTGCCGCTCAAGCTCCGCGAACAGCTCGGCCTGCAGCATTTGTAACTCCGCCTCGCGACGGGGCTCTGGCGTAACCGTCCAAGGGCCGTAGTTGTCAATCTGCACGAGCGTCAGCTGTATTTTCTTCATGCCCATCCTCTGATTTTATTGCCCGAGAATACAAATAAAAGTTGATATCATGCGCATTTACTGCGAAACCTACGGCTGCACCGCGAACCGAGGCGACGCTGAGCTCATGCTGGGGCAGCTCACGGTAGCCGGGCACGAAGTGGTTCCAGACCCGGACAAAGCCGATGCTATAATCCTCAACACGTGTGCCGTGAAAGGTACAACTTACCGAAAAATGCTGCGCCGCTTGAGGGAGCTCCAGAACTTGAACGGAAGGCACGTAGTCGTGGCCGGTTGCCTGCCGCTCATCGACTTGGCCTCGATCGAACAAATCGGTGCTTTTGCCGGCATCGTCTCGTGTAGGTCCATCGGCGGGATAGCTGAGGTCTTCGAGCGGATAGCGCACGATGAGCAAAATATCCGGGTACTCGAACGAGCCCCCTGCGAGAAGCCGGCCATGCCCAAGCTTCGCTCGAGCAAGGTGAGTGCGATAGCGGCTATTTGCGAGGGCTGCACCTCGAACTGCAGCTACTGCTCGGTCAAGATCGCGCGGGGTGAACTGCGCAGCTTCGACGCTCGATCGATCCTAAGCGAGGTGAAGGCTGTGATCGACGCTGGCTATCGCGAGATTCTGCTCACGGCCCAAGATACAGCCACCTACGGCTTGGACGCCGAAACTAGCTTGCCGGATTTGCTCAACTCGATCGCCTCGCTCAAGGGTAAGTTCAGAATCCGGATTGGAATGATGAACCCGCGAAACGTCACCCAGATCTTACTCGAGCTCCTCGATGCGTACTCAAGCGAGAAAATTTACAAGTTCCTACACCTGCCCGTGCAGAGCGGGGACGACGGCGTGCTCGAAGCGATGCGCAGGGGATACACCGTTGATGATTTCATGAAAATTGTGGACGCATTTCGAGAAAGCTTCGAGGATCTCTACCTCGCCACCGATGTTATCGTCGGCTTCCCTGGGGAGGGCGAGCGGGAATTCATGCACACGTGTGAACTAATCGAGAAGGTGAAGCCGGATAAGGTGAACCTCACGCGCTTCTCTCCCATGCCCGGAACCGACGCGGCGCGAATGCCCCAAGTCAACGGGCGCGAGGTAGCTAGGAGATCAAAGATGCTGAGTGCCCGTTGCCGCGCGATAGGCCGCGAGCAAAACGAACGGTATGTCAGGCGGGTCTTCGAAGGGCTGGTGACTGAGCCCGGGGAGAAAGGGGGCTATGTGGCAAGGCTCCCGAACTACAAACCAGCCATATTGAGCGACGCCGAACTCGGTGAATTCGTTGATGTAAAAATAATCGAAGCTCGCCCAACTTACTTGCTTGGGGTGAAAGCGTGAAGGTTCCATGTGCCCTCACGATCGCGGGCTCGGACTCGGGTGGCGGGGCGGGGATTCAAGCCGACGTTAAAACTTTCTCTGCATTGGGCGTCCACGGGCTCTGCGTCGTAACCGCAGTTACCGCGCAGAACACGCGGGGCGTCGACGCAACCTTCGAATTGCCGCCCGAGTTTGTAACCAAACAGCTCGACACCCTGATGCGCGACTTCGAGGTCAAGTGGGCGAAAACGGGAATGCTGAGCAATGCGGGCATCGTTCGGGCCGTGGAAGCCGGGACGAAGCGATACAAGCTTCGACTCGTGGTCGACCCGGTGATGGTCGCTGCCACGGGTGCGCCGCTCATGCGCGAGGACGCCCTTGAGGCGCTCATCAAATTAATTGCATGTGCAGAGCTCGTCACTCCAAACATGCGGGAGGCCGAGAAGCTCGCTGGGTTTAAAATTACGTCGAAAGCCGACATGAGGAGGGCCGCCCGGGCGATCTCCAAGCTGGGGCCCAGAGCCGTCCTCGTCAAGGGGGGACACCTCAAGGGGCGAGATGTCGTCGATGTGCTTTACTCGGGTGGAAGGTTCAAGGAGTTCAAAAGTCCTAGAGTCATCAGCCAGCCGACGCATGGCACTGGTTGCTCGTTTGCATCAGCGATAACGGCGGAACTCGCAAAGGGGGCCGGTTTGCACGAGGCGATCTCAAACGCGAAAGAATTCATCGAATGCGCGATTGAAGGCAGGTTGAGGGTGGGAAAGGGTGTCATGCCAGTCAACCAGATGGCGGCGTTATTCTTGAGCGCGGAGAAGGGCCGCACGCTTGAGGAGGTGTGGCGGGCCGCTCAGCTCCTAGCGGAGGATTCAGATTTCGTCAAGCTCCTGCCCGAGGTCGGCTCAAACATCGCGATGGCCCTGCCCGGCGGGGAGAAAACCTCGGACGTTGTTGGGCTCTCCGGAAGAATTGTGAGGGTTGGTGGCCGTGCGCGCCTGACGGGCTTTCCCAAGCTAGGCGGCTCCGAGCACGTTGCCAACCTCGTGCTCACCGCGATGCGCCACAATCATAGGATTAGGGCTGGCCTGAACATCCGATTTTCAGAGAAGATCTTACGTGTATGTAAAAAGTTCGGGCTAAGCGTAAGCGGGTTTGATCGGAGCAGGGAACCCAGTGGTGTCAAGACGATGGTTTGGGGGACCGAGCGAGCAATCAAGAAAGCTGGAAAAGTGCCCCGAGTAATCTTTGACCGAGGCGCCCCCGGGAAGGAAGCCATGATAAGGCTGTTGGGGAGCTCGCCCATCGAGGTGGCGAAGCTCGCGCTGCGCCTGGCGAGGAGTGTCGACTAGCCGAGAAAGGCTTTTTAGATGAGCCGATAAAGCCAAGCGAGCGGAGGAATTGAATGGGGCGAGTGAGGTCGACGCACATCAAGCGCGCCGCGCGAGAGTTACTCAAGCGTTACCCAGATAAATTCTCGACCGATTTCAAACAAAATTGCCTTGCGCTTGACGAACTCGTGAACGTGAGGAGCAAGCCACTCCGCAACCGGATAGCAGGTTATTTAAGCAATTTACTAAAACAGAAAAAAGAGGTGTAAGCGTGCCTCCAATCGTCGACAACCATAAGTGTAAGGGTGTGGCTGCCTGTGTCGAGGTCTGCCCGGCGAATGTGTTCGATATGGTTAAGAGAAAGGCCGTGGTCGCGCGTCCCGATGACTGCATCGAGTGCCGAGCCTGTGAGGCTGCCTGCCCTAACGCCGCGATAAGCTTCCCATGAACTTGCGGTTAGGTATCGCTGCCCTTTGCTATCTATTTATTTACTTGGCGCCTTATTTTTTCGAATATCTCCAAGCCGTATCGAAGGTATCCCTGAGACATTTGATGCATTTGCTGTACTCCATCGTTGAAACTTCAAGGATTTTTCCATCCAACCACACGACGTTGTAAACTATGCCGGGTAAGTATACAGATCCGGTCTTCGCCTCCTTTCCGTTGTACTCCACGTAAATCTTGGCTTTCGTGGTCGCAACTTCACCCAAATTTTCCAAATCCTTTGGTTTCTTTTCGCCGAGCGGTAGTATTATTTTCACGTCTTTTTCCACCAATAGGGGCTTCAACTCATCCAATAGAACCATTGGTATGCTGTTGATTCGGACTTTCCTCGATTTCTTGATCCCTGCCTTGATTGCATCGATCCCTTCCTTGGCATTCCCAAATCTTGTTGAAAGTTTACATTCGTATCTTCCCTCAACTATAGGCAACCACATCACCTCTCACATTTCTTCATTGGCCCCAGCCTAAATTGAACCATCCCCTGAAGCACTGATTGCACTCGTCGTACAGGAATTCTGACACAGTGTATTGATTTTTCACTGGGTCTTTAAACGTGGTGAATACCCTCTCCTCATCGAGAATGACCGTTGTTGATGGAGTCTCTTTTCCCCTAACCAAGGATACCACTCGAACTCCAGCCTCCTTGTACTGGACTTTCGGCCCGGTGATCCCTTTCTCTCCAGGAAAGAGGACCACCTTTACCTCTGCATCTTTGCTAAACGCGTCGCTCACCTTTTTCAGAAACTCGGTCGAGGCGTTCGCTATCCACACTGTTTTTGCCTTTTTCATTTGTTCCTTCAAGCTGTGCAATCCCATGTCGTAGTTCTGTATCACAAATTTCTCCATTCCTACCACCTCTTTTCCGAGCATCGCGTTTACCGATTTCAGGAGATCGGCATATCCTCTCTTCATCTTCTCGAAGATTTCGCCCGGGCGCACGGGCTTGAAAAGCAACGGCGCGCCGGAGTATATTTTCACCCAGCCCTTGTCGCTCAAAGACTCCAAAACCGAGTAAATTTTGGTCCTCGGGACCCCTGATTTCTCGGACAACTTTGTCGCGCTATTCAAGTGGTCCTTTAACAGGCTGGAGTACACTTTCGCTTCGTATTCCGTCAATCCGACCCTCTGCAGTTGTTCGACGATGCTCATGAATCAATTTCTGCGACAGGGGAGTAAAAAATTAGTGTAACTTGGTGGGGTTAATCTTTAGCTATTTTCAATTCTACACCTTCTGTACCCAAAAACACACTTTTTCTCCCTTATGTTGGTTGGCGAACTTGACCGAAAAAAGTTACCACGCATAGGTCGCCCTTGCGCAGCCGAGCTCAAGTGGAACTTGATTGAGCGATTAGTACCGGCGGGCTAAACGCGTCGCCGAAGCTCCGCGCGTACACCCCCGGCCTATCAACGGGGTCTTCTAGCCCCAGCTCTCGTCTCGGATCTCGCCCTGTCACCAGGACGAGCGTCCCTTACGGAACCACCAAGAGCGGGTGCCTATTTTCGAGAATCGCTTCGGCCTTAGATGCTTTCAGGCCTTATCGATTGGCGCGTGGCTGCCCGGCTATGCCCTGTCGGACAACCGGTAAACCAGAGGCGCCGGCGGCCTGTTCCTCTCGTACTAGGACCACCTTCCCCTCAGGCACCCAACATCCCCGAAAGATAGCATCCGACCTGTCTCACGACGGTCTAAACCCAGCTCACGTTCCCCTTTAATGGGCGAACAACCCTACCCTTGGCCGCTGCTGCACGGCCAGGATGGGAAGAACCGACATCGAGGTAGCAAACCGCGGGGTCGATAGGAGCTCTCGCCCGCGACAACTCTGTTATCCCCGGGGTACCTTTTCTGTCATCCCGAGCCCTCATCAAGAGGGACATCGAGGTTCGCTAGGCCAGGCTTTCGCCTCTGCGAGCCTTGGTAGTGAGCTCACAGTCAGGCCGGCTTTTGGCCTTGCCCTCCACGGCGGATTTCTGACCCGCCTGAGCCGACCTTTGGGCGCCCTTGCTATCTTTTCGAGGGCCTGCCGCCCCAGCGAAACTGCCCACCTGCCGCTGTCTCGCTCGCGCGGTTAGAAACGCAGTCACAAGAGGGCGGTGTTACATTGGCGCCTCCACCGGGCCCTGAGACCCGGCTTCGATGGCTCCCGCCTACGCTCTGCGCCCGCAACCGTGCCCCAACGACAGACTGCAGTAAAGGTCCACGGGGTCTTCGTTTCCCTTCGGGGATCCCCGGCATGTTCGCCGGCCAGTGGGTTCACCGGGTTCCAGACTGGGACAGTGGGGGGCTCGTTGATTCCTTCATGCAAGCCGCCAATTAAGCGGCAAGGTATTACGCTACCTTAAGAGGGTTATAGTTACCCCCGCCCTTTAGCGGCGCTTCTGCCCGTTGAACCGAGCGTTCACGTACCACCAGTGGGCAGAATTCACAAACTGTACTCAAGCTTTCGCTTTCGCAGTTTGCTAGGTTTTTATTAAACAGTCGGCCCCCCCTAGTCACTGCGACCTGCCTCTCGCGAGGCAGGCACCCCTTCTACCGAAGCTACAGGGCCAACTTGCCGAATTCCCTAGCCTGGTGTCTCCCGATACGCCTTAGGCTTTTCACCTAGGGGCACCTGTGTCGGATCTAGGTACGGTCACCCAGGGTCCCATTTCCCAGCTCCCTTTTCACGGGCTCCAGAGATCGGCCGAACCCACCTAACGGCAGGCTATTCCCGCCTTCGTCCGGTTCTCTCCATTACGGAACTCCCCGGACTTGAACGGTTAAATGAAGCGACGACCTCACTCGACCTACCCAAGAGCGTCAGGAGCTGAGCTTGCGTTACCGCAGGTACCTGGGTGGTCCCGGAATCTTGACCGGATTCCCTTTCGATGGCTTCTGGTTGAGGGCCACCTTAGGACCGACTAACCCTCGACTGACGATCATTGTCGAGGAACCCGAGCCCCTTCGGCGGCTGGGATTCTCACCCAGCTATGCTGTTACTACCGCCAGGATCCTCATCCCGACGCGGTCCACTCGAGCTCACGCCCGAGCTTCCGCCCACGCCGGACGCCTCCCTACCGGATCAGCCTACTAGACTTCGGCTGCCCCAGGGTATCGGCAGCCGGCTTAGCCCCGCAAATCTTCGGGGCCCCCACCCTCGACGGGTCCGCTGTTACGCGTTGTTTAAAGGATGACTGCTTCTGAGCCTACCTTCCCGCTGTCTGAGGACGAGGACGCCCTTTTAGGTTGACACTTAGCCGGCATTTAGGGGCCTTAACCCCGGTTTGGGTTGTTCCCCTCTCGGAGCAGGAGCTTACCCCCTGCACCCCGTCTCCAGCGGTCTTGGGCACCGACAGCTTTGGAGTTCGACAGACGAGCCGAGGGTTTCCCCCCATATCTCACCAATCGGTGCTCTACACCATCGGCTGCCTCGCGCTGGGCCTGACTGCGGCCAGCTTCGGGAGGAACCAGCTGTCACCGGGCTTGATTGGTCTTTCGCCACTAGCCCAAGGTTATCCGACCGAATTGCACATCAAGACCGGTTCGGCCCTCCACCAAGCAAAGCTTGGCTTCAGCCTACCTCGGACTAGATCGCCCGGTTTCGGGTCTCAACGCCGTGACTCCGGGCATTATTCACACCCAGTCCCTCGCCCTTTCGGGCTGCGGACCTTTCGCTTTCGCTTTGGTTCCGGAGTTGAACTCCTTAACCTCGCCACGACGATGAACTCCCTGGCCCGTGATTCTAGACGGACGGTACGACCCCGATCCTCTCCCCTCGTACCACCGCCTCACGACGGCTTCCTTCGGGGAGGATCAACTCTTTCAGGCCGTACCCAACAATCGCCGCCTGGTTTTAGGCTCTTTTCACCCCCCTTCCGGGGTGCTTTTCGGCTTTCCCTCGCGGTACTGCGTCCGCTATCGGTCTCGAGTCGTATTTAGGGTTGGGAGTTGATGCCTCCCAGCTTCGGACACCATTATCAAGGCATCCTACTCAGGATACTCCCCCTCGTACCCTGCGCAGTTACGCTTACGGGGCTTTCACCCTCTAAGGCTCGGGTTTTCAACCGATTCAGCTTTCCGCGCGAGAGATTGGAGGAAGTCCTACAACTCCACATCCCCAGTGGCTTTCACCACCAGGTTCGGTTTGCCCTTTGTCGGTTTCGCTCGCCGTTACTCCCGACATCGCGATTGCTTTCTCCTCCTCCCGGTACTAAGATGTTTCACTTCCCGGGGTTCCCGCTCGCTGCCGCGAGCGACGGGGATTACTCCCCGCCGAGAAGTCCCATTCAGCAATCCCGGGTTCAAGGGCTGCATGCACCTCGCCCGGGCGTTTCGCCGCTTGCCGCGACCTTCTTCGGCGCTCGAGCCGAGCCATCCCCCAGACGGCTTAGCCTAAGTTCCTTTTGAACCCAGCTAGCGCTATGGGCGCGACCTATGCGTGGCAATCATCGCTGACAAGAAACATCTGTCAGCTTTCGCCCTTAGCTGACGAGACATCTTCGCCAGCCGCATCAGCATGTATAGTTTGGGCTGAACGAGTTAAAAACCCTTCGAATTTCTAGTACTTAACCGATAACTCAAATTTTGCGTTGGCGATTCACCTTCAAGATAGACAGACTAGGGGCAGCCGAAGATATATTGAAAAATAAGGAATTGGGGAGGAAAGGAGTATTCTAATCCCATGAGTATGAGGTTTTCCAGCACGACCATCCGACTGCTACTCCTCTTCCGGCCACTCATCCGGCCACTCCTCTTCAGGCTCCTCTTCTTCGATTTCCACTTTTCTCATCCCTTCACCCCTCTTCATTTTCCGAATTTATGCGACCACAAAACCTAATAAGGTTGACGCCTGTGAATCCCTACCCTATTTTAGACCCTCCAAAATACCCCTAGCCTGCGAGCAGGACGGTGGCATAAAAAGCCCATGCTGCACGAACACCCGCTAACGTGAAAATTTGACGATTCATTCCTGAGTTAAGGTTCAGGGATTATTAGTGCTCCTGCCCCATCCCAGACCGTGGTAGCGTAAAATATCGGCTCTCCGACATATTTGTTTACCACTATGGTTCCCCCGAAGTCACCCGCAGGGTAAGAGTAGATGTAGTTCCCACCCAAAAGCTCGACTTCGTGGCTACCTATCTCCCGGACTCCCCCCTCCACCTCTGCTATTTTTCCTTCCATAGTAGCGATGACATCATCCAAGGTGAGCCCTGGTTGCACTACATAGCTGAATTTGTAAGCCTTTTTCAAATGGAAGGTCTGAAAATCGAGCCTGATGATAGCCACCTTTGCTTCATTTGAGGCCTCTGGGATGGACGATACTATGATGATCCATTCCGCCGTAGAGGGATTAAATGCCCCAACGGTGTAGGGGTGCATAAGAACTAATACTGAATAAGAATTTTCTGCGGCGACGAATTCAGTTTCCCCAATATCTTTAACCTCCTGCCATGCCGAAAAAAATTCTTGATTATCGATTCCACCCCAGGTATAGGAAGTGTAGGTGTACATTTCGCGAGGTGGGGTCACGACCTCCTTGCCACCAGTCATGAAGTAATAGCCACCAATACTGACTGCAGCGATGACAACAATAATCACCATCACGGCAGCGACCCAAACCCTCCTTTTTAGTTGCGATCGGCTTTTTCTCATGCCTTTCATTTTCAGATCTATTTAATCTCGAATAAATTTTGTTTCAAATCTGAAATTTTTTCCTAAGGTGGCCTTCTACTTCTTTTCCTAGGTATTAAATTCAGGCCCTTTCGCACTAAAAGCTTCACCAGTTTGTCTCTTTCATCTGTATATGGTAGAAATATACAATGCCCTCTCTCATGGGGCACGTGCAAACTTATCGCATAACCAGCCCTATCTACAGCGAGTATTTTACTAACACTTTTCGGATAGTGGCTGAAATAGGCCCTACAACGGAAGGGTATCGAGTCAAAAAGCCACTTAGCTCTATCGGATCGGCATATTATTTCTCCAGATCTAGCCACGCCGTACACATAAAAGGGACACCAATCATAATTCGTCTTCGGCCCATGCATTAAACGTGGAATAGATAGAGCGAAGCATGTCCCCCCACTTCTAAAAAACTCTATGAATTCGTCTCTTTTAGCGGACAATTTTTCGAACAGATGAAATGATTCTCCAGAGGGGATGTCGAGAATGACCATATCAAAATCATAAATTTTGGGCACGCGCCTGGATAAATCCGTTACAGTACAATTTGCCCTTTTTTTAAATCCCCCAATGCATAGGACTTTCATCTTCTTCACATTACCAATCCCATCTGAAATCGCGCGTATATTGCTTTATCCTCTCATCCACCCACTGCTGTCATCAAGGAAGGTACTGCACATCAGGACCTGAGTCCTGACATCCGAAAAGAAAAAATAGAAAGCCTGCTACGGTGGGGTGAACCCGCCCGGCAACTTTTAGATAGAAATCGCGGGATTCGCCGAAAGTATCTGCTATATATACTTTTTCGGTTATCGGTGCGGGTGAAAAATCCTTTTAAGCTGCTTAATTTAGTTTAAGCACAAAATGCTGGTGAAAGTTTGTTCAGGGAAGAAACGCTCGATTGTATCCTTTCGGCGGATGATCTTAGAGACGCTGCGCGGAGATAGAACCCTTTATCCGGTGAAATGCTACATGGTGATGACTTGCCAGAAGACTTTGTATGGACCGTGGCAACCGCTACGACGATCTTCTTCGCGCGGCTATTCCAAAATGCCATCGGCACCCTGCGGGACATCTTCGTGGTCAAAGGGCAGCGAATGAAAGCCGCTGGATACAGCTTCACCGAGACCTTAATTTGGCTGGTGGTATTTAGCGTCGTCTTTCGGGGCTTTTTTGATGAACCCTTCGGTGCTGGAACGGTTGCTAACTTCATGGCCTTCGCCGCCGGTTTCGCAGCCGGATCCTACGCCGGGGTATTAATCGAAGAGCGGATGGCCGTTGGGCACGTCACGGTGCAGGTCATTTCCATGGATAAAAATAAAGAGTTGGGTAGGATACTGCGCGATGAGGGTTTCCCGATGACGATGATAAAAGCGAAGGGGAGGAAGGGACCCCGCATGGTCTACCAATCGGTCCTCCGGCGCAGACATTTGGCGAGGTTTTTGGCCTCGGTCGACAGGGTGGATTCAAATATCTTCACCACGATTATGGACACCCGGAGCGTGATGAAGGGGAAGACCAAAATGAGGAGTTAGGGAATATTAAAACTCCTCCTCATCCTAGCGCTGGCTCGGTGGTCGCTCGGATTAGAATGGTGACGACGAGTTTCGCGCCTATTTATCGATACCATGATAATTCTTCCGTGAACGAAACATTGGAGTGAGGGGTCTCATACGAGTGCGATTGAAATTGAGATACTCGGAATCATCGCTGCCTGTTTAATAAACGGGGCAACGCTCCCGCAGATACTGAAAACAGCCAGGACGAAGCAGGTCAGGGACATCTCCTTACCTTTTTGGGTAGTAATGTTCACGGGCGCTTGTCTCTGGGCCGCCTATGGAATTTTGGCTCAAGTGGCTGCCCTCATTTTGTCCAGCGCTGCTACTTGCAGTTTATGCTTGACGATGGTTGCATTGATTTTGAGGTATAGGTGACAACCGCATTGTCGCCCAAAATTCTTTTACTCTGAATCCTTTCCTAGTTCCCAATTTATCTAGTAAAGAAGAGCTTTGGCCTTCTCCTTCTCTAGCTGCTCCTCAACGTTTCTGAGCTTCCTGCGAGTAGCTCTATCCTGTATCTGGCTCCAGCTAGGTCTTTTGTAGTCCATAACATCACCTTAGTTTTTAGAGATATGCCAGCTTCTGGCTTATAAACCTTGCTGTCCTCCAAGTGCAGAGTTGAAAGTGCTCTAAAACCCAATTTTCGAGCGTTAAATGAAAGTGGACCTGCCGGGACTCGAACCCGGGACCTCCGGCTTGCAAAGCCGGCGCTCTACCACTGAGCTACAGGCCCTCGAGGTTAAAGTTGGTCAGCAAGTCCAATAAGATTTGCGGAAGAAAAAGCACAACTGCGGATTTCAAAAATTTGCTTGAAAATTTGTTATGCATTTATATCGTTCCGGAAGTAAGAAAAAAGGGGGTGAAAGAATTAAGAAGTTGTTTGTATGCCTTTCGCTCTGTGCGATAACGGCCCTACTGATATCGACGACCTGTGTCAAAGCGCAAGAGCTACCCGAAACAAACTATACTGAGGAGACTTCTGAACAACCACCCGGATTAACATCCATTGAAAACATGGACGTAGATATCACCCTAGAACTGCTCCCCGACGCGCGCTGTCACGTTACGGTTTGGGCTGAAGCTCAATTTGAAATGGAGGGGTGGGGAGAACTTCCGATAACCAACGGGAGCGCGGGCCTCGAGATATCATCTCCGAACTCTGGGGAACTCAAACTCGATGTAAGCGGAAGCGTGACGTTCACCGAATCAGGACTGGCTGCGATACCTGAGGAAATTACCACGATGAACGCCGATATGATCAACGGCCTTATTGTGCTCGCAGGGATTGAGGGACGATCCCTCTCCGAGATCCTTCCTGGGATTTGGGCAATGATCCCAGGAGTGGGAGAAACTGAAATGCCAGAGGAGGTGGAGGACATCGTGATCGAGAGCCTCAGATGTACAAAGTTCTCATGGAGGGAGCCAAAGCTAGAAGCGGGCCTGACCACTACTCTTTCCGGAGATATATTCGAGAGCGAGGAACTGCGCGATGAATTGCCGATAACGATAGATGGATCAATCGATATGTCTGAAACTTCCATAAGCTTGACCATAGAGGCCAGCAGCGAAACTGTCGAATTCACCCTTGGGTTCGACCTCACCGCTGAAGACACCACCGCGGTGATGGAGCTGACGTTCGACGGATACTTCAAACTGCCTGTGGTCGATGATCAGGTGCAGTTCGGCTTCGAGGTGCCAGGAGTGGATATCCCGGGTATGGAGAGTTTCGTCGATCTAGAAAACTTGGGTGAATTCCTCGAGCAATACGACGTCGACTTCACACTAAAGGTTCCAGAGGGCGCGTCCGTGAGCGGTTTGCCTCCGGGCCACTCCCAAGTGGAGGACACTTACACTTGGTCCGGCGTTGACGCCGCTGGTGCGCTCGGTATGGTCTTGACTGGAGAAGCGCAACCTGACATTACCTATGGGTACGAATCTCCGCCTTCCGAGTTCCCATGGCTAGTTGTCGGCGTCTTGGTCGTGGTGATCGTCGCCATCGTCGTAGCGGTTGTTGTACTGCGCAGAAGATAGCTCAAAAATTAGCCTAGACCTCAAAAATTTTGCTAAAAGAATGAGAAAGGCCCGGTACCCGAAACATCAAAGGAGGTGATCGAGCCGCAGGTTCCCCTACGGCTACCTTGTTACGACTTAGCCCCTCTTGCAGAACTCGGATTCGACCAGCCCAACATGAACTGACCTCATCCGGACCCCACTCGAGTGGCTTGACGGGCGGTGTGTGCAAGGAGCAGGGACGCATTCACCGCGCGGTGTTGGCACGCGATTACTAGGGATTCCAGCTTCACGAGGGCGAGTTACAGCCCTCGATCCGAACCGAGCGCAGGTTTAGGGGCTTGGCTTCCCCTTACGGAGTTGCATCCCATTGTCCTGCGCATTGTGACCCGCGTGTAGCCCAGGGGATTCGGGGCATACTGACCTACCGTCGCCCTCTCCTTCCTCTGGCTTAGCGCCAGCGGTCCCCCTAGAGTGCCCGGCTCTTCCACCGATGGCAACTAAGGGCGAGGATCTCGCTCGTTGCCTGACTTGACAGGACGCCTCACGGTACGAGCTGACGATGGCCATGCACCACCTCTCAGCTAGTCGGGCAAGATCGTCAACCTGGCCGTCAACCAGCTGTCGCCCCTGGTGAGTTTTCCGGCGTTGAATCCAATTGAACCGCAGGTCCCACCCCTTGTGGTGCTCCCCCGCCAATTTCTTTAAGTTTCAGCCTTGCGGCCGTACTTCCCAGGCGGCGGGCTTAACGGCTTCCCTCCGGCACCTAGTGCCCTCGAGGAGCACTAGACACCTGGCCCGCATGCTTTACAGCTAGGACTACCGGGGTATCTAATCCCGTTCGCTCCCCTAGCCTTCGCCCCTCACCGTCAGGTCCGTTCTGGCCGGACGCCTTCGCCACTGGTGGTCCCCCTAGGATTAGAGCATTTCACCGCTACCCCAGGAGTACCTCCGACCTCTCCCGGCCTCAAGGTCAACAGTATCCCTTGCACGCCGAACCGTTGGGCGGCCCGATTTCACAAGGGACTTGCTGATCCGGCTACGAGCGCTTTAGGCCCAATAATCGTGGCCACCACTCGGGCTGCTGGTATTACCGCGGCGGCTGGCACCAGTCTTACCCAGCCCTTATTCCGGAAGCTCCCTAAACTTCCGAAAAACCGTCGATCAAAAGACCAACGGCACTTGGGGTCCCCCCGTCACGCTTGCGCGCATTGCGGAGTTTTCGCGCCTGCTGCGCCCCGTAGGGCCTGGGGCCTTGTCTCAGTCCCCATCTCCGGGCTCCGACTCCCATCGCCCGTACCCGTCGTAGGTTTGGTGGTCCGTCACACCACCAACAGCCTGATAGGCCGCAGTCCCATCCTTGGGCGCCGGAGCTTTGAGCGAGGGGGCATTCCAGCGTCCCTCGCCTATCGGGGATTAGCCTCAGTTTCCCGAGGTTGTCCCCGTCCCAAGGGTAGATTGACAACGTGTTGCTGAGCCGTGTGCGGGGCCACGATCTTTCGACCGCGCCCTCCGCTCGCATGGCTTAGCCGGACCCCAATAGCAGTGACCTCCGGCAGAATCAACCGGAGTTAAATCAGCCACAAAGCCTCGAAATTGGCTTGGGTACCAGACCTATCTCGGACCCGAGTTTTCCAGTAGCCTGGCTTATTCGGATCCACATTACTGAATCCACACCAAGAGTACAATCCCTCATCGCGGGGCCTTGCGCGCTTGCCCCATACTCGGATCGACGCCATTTCCCACCGCGGTGTGGACGTATTTAAATAGGCTTTATTCCTACTTAAAACTTCCTCAGGCGGTTTTCAATGCCCGAAATTGAAGTTTTACCCCAAATGCGTGTTTTTTACCATCGAAAGGACTAAAAGCCTCACGCGCAAGATAAAGGCGAGGTGACTTGATGAGGAAATTGTCCGAGATCCACGGTATGCGTATCTACAGCGATCGTGCGCACTTCGTCGGAACGATTGATGACGCGATAATCGATGATAAGGAGGGCACGGTGGTGGGACTCGTCTTCGGGCACAGGGAGGGCAAGACGATATCCATCCCCTACAGCGGCCTCATGGCGATTGGCGACATCGCGCTCGTCTACAGCAAGAAGGCCGAGCAAGTGGGCGTTTAGGCATGCTAGTTGAATTTGATGGAAAAAAACCCCGCATCCACAAAACTGCCTTCGTCCACCCGACCGCCACTATAGTAGGTGATGTCACAATAGGCGCACACTCGAGCGTTTGGCCCGGAGCTGTCGTGCGAGGGGATTTCGAAAGTGTCACGATCAACCGATACACGTGCATCCAGGACAACGCCGTCGTGCACGCGGGCGACCGCTACGGGGAGAAGGGAGAGAAGGGTCCGAGGTATTTGCCAGTCAAAATCGGCAACTACGTCATCGTCGGACATAACGCGCTGATACACGGGTGCACCGTCGAGGATAACTGTATAGTCGGGGGGGGATCTATTGTTTTCAACGGCGCGACAGTTCGAAGTGGCTCACTCGTCGGTTTGGGCGCTGTCGTACCCCATGACATGGAAGTAGCCCCGAAAACGATAGTGGTGGGTATCCCAGCTAGGCCACTGCGCGCGCTCACGGATGAGGAGTTAAAGGGCATCCGCATGCAAGCCGAAAATTACGCCAAGCTCGCGAAAAGATATCGATGATGGATCCATGCGCTGGGGCCGAACTGTCGGCGGCTATTTCTTCCCCTCGAGCTCGTGAATCCAATACTCCCTTCGCTCGGTTACCTCTTTCTTCCAGATCGGGACTTCTGCCTTGACTCGGTTCATCAACTCGGGCAGGGCTTTGAAAACATCGTCTCGCCCTTGGCCCGCCACCAAGACGTAGATGGCATCCTCCCCAGGGGCTATTTGGTCGACGATGTGGTGGATCATCACGCGGTGGATATTTGGCCGCTTCTCGATGTCCGCAGCTATCTCTTCAAGTTTTTTCACAGCGTCCTCGGAAGACTGATAACGGAGAAACTTAACCTGTTCCCCTTCCTCCGAAAGGCCTCGCACCACACCTACGAAGCAGCCGACCGCTCCCACGTTCTCCTCGATATCCTGCCTTAACCTTCGAAACAAATCGGGCAGGCTTACATCGCCCTTTGAATGAATACCCACGTCCGGCATGGGGGCACCAAAAGTTAACTATCCGCCCGAAACCGGTGGAAATATCGCCACGACATCGCCATCTTTTAACTTCGTATTAATCCCGCTAAGCAAATTTATGCCGTGGCCATTCACGAGAACGTTTACCGTTTCGCGCAATTTTTTTGAACCCGGTTCATAGAGTTGCTCGGCCATCCTCTTGCCAAATCGCCGCACGAGTTCTCCGAGCAAGGCCGCCACGTCCTTAACCGCAGCTATCTCAACCCGCTCCTGACCAACCGCCTCGCGGAAATTAGCGAAAAATTTCACGGTGATGCCCACAGTCGACCCGTTAACAACTTTCCCCCAAGGCATAAAGGTTTAGGGCTCAAGCTTTTTATGCGAGAGTATGGAGTTAGCTTGAGGCCGATTTGATGAGCGGGGTAAAAACAAAAGTCCAAAATATAGTCCTTTCCGTCACCTATGAGGACGTCGAGTTCGACCTTGAGAAATTGGCCAGATCCCTCGAAGGAGCACGTTATGATCCAGAGGTTTTCCCAGGGATAGCTTATAAGTCGGAGGAACCCCCCGCATCCTTCTTGATATTCGCGTCCGGCAAGATGAATTGCGTCGGCGCCCAGAGCATGCACGACGCGAAGCTTGCGATAAAGAAGCTGACGAGAAAGCTCCAGAAGGCCGGCATCAAGGTGAAAACCGAGCCGAAAGTCAAAGTTCAAAATATCGTCGCATCCTTCGATTTTGGGCGCGAGTTCGACCTCGAGCGGATCGCGCGTAGCTTCGAAAACACGGAATACGAGCCCGAGGTCTTCCCCGGGCTTGTGTTTAGGCTCGACGAACCCAAGGTCGTGGTGCTCCTCTTTGTCTCTGGGAAGGGCGTTTGCGCCGGCGCGAAGAGCATGGGCGACATAAAAAGAGCGGCTGTAAAAATAACTAGAATCCTCAAGCAACGATGATGGAAAATAGTTGAAACCGTTCAAAATTATTAACTTGCGCCGCTCCAAGGACTAATCGATTATATGACCAAGACTGTAATCGTGCGCTACGGCGAGATAGCGCTGAAGAGCGAGCCGGTCCGCAGGAGATTCGAACGGCGGCTAATCGAGAACATTGGATTAACCCTCAAAGGTTTGGACTACAAGCTCCGAAGAGAACGGGGCAGGATCTTCGCCGACACGCGCAGACCGAGCGCCGCGATTGGGCGCCTAGCCAAGACCCCGGGCATAGTTTCCCTCAGCCCATCTCTTAGGACAAACGCGATCATCCATTCAATCACCTCAGCTGTGGTGAAAGAAGCGAAGAAGATCCTCTCTCCGGGCATGACCTTTGCCATCCGAACCTCGAGGGTTGGGGAGCACCCGTTCTCGAGCAGGGATGTAAACGTGAGCGCCGGCTCTGCGATCCTAGCTGAGGTGAAGGGTGTCCGTGTGGACCTCTCGACCCCCGAACTTGAGATATTCGTCGATATTCGTGGGAGGGATGCCTACGTGTTCACGAAGATTGTGGACGGGGTCGGTGGACTGCCCGTGGGCACTCAAGGCAGCGTTGTCGCACCTTTTTCGGGGAGCCCGCAAAGCTCCGTTTCCTCCTACCTTATGATTAAACGAGGATGCGTGCTCCACCCGACATTTTTTGATCCTCGACCCCATGCCGACGGTCGAGCGCGAAGATATGCGGTCGGTGCAGCTAGAAAGCTTGCGGAGTTCTACCCGAAGCTTGAGCTACTAATCTTCCCTTATGGAAAGATATTCCAAGCCATTACCGAAGGAACAGCACATGGCACAAAGAACTTGCTCCACAAGAGGGCGATGATTCGAGCGACCGAGATTATCGCCGGACAAGTGGGGGGAGTGGCAATCGTGGGGGACGAAAACCTAGAACAAATTGCGGAAGGAGGGGTAGAAACCCTTAGGGCGTTTGACGATGCCTGTGAGTTGCCGGTCCTCAGACCCCTCGCGGGGATGGTCAAAGAGGACATCGAAAAAATCGCCAATCGAATTGGAATTTTTGACCCGTCCTCTCGCGCCGCAGATATATACCCTCCACCATCCCACCCCACCGCTCTGAAACTCGAGGAGATACGTAAAATCGAGGAGGGTTTAAATATCGATGCCTTCATCGAGTCAGCGCTTCCGAGGATTAAAATCATCAAGTTGAGGCGAAACCCGTGGACTTGATCGTACGACCAGCAACGGAGCTCTCCGGGGAGCTCGAGCCGCAGCCGTCGAAACTACACACCCAATTCGCAAGCGCCGTGGCCTTGCTCGCTGGAGGCAAGAGCGTGATAGAGAATCCACTTCGCGTGAAAGATACCCAGGTGATGCTCCAAGCCGCTGAGGCAATGGGCGCCATAGTAAAGCGAACTCAAGAGCGTTGGTCCATCTGGGGGGTCGGCGGGAGCCCGAAACCCGCCCAAAATGTCATAGACGCGAGGAACTCAGGGACCGCGCTAAGCCTGCTTACATCAATTGTGACCCTGGCGCCAGCGATAACGGTGCTCAACGGTGACAACCAGCTTCGCTCCCGCCCGATGCCAGCGCTGCTGAAATCCCTTCGCAGCCTGGGGGCAGATGTCCATTCGACGAAGCCGGATGATAGCCCACCCTTCATCGTTTTCGGGGGAAAAGTTATGGGTGGGAAGGTGCGGCTCGGCCAGGTAAGTCCGCACTATTTGCCCGCTCTCCTACTGCCATGCCCATACGCTGAAAAACAGGTTAAACTCTCCCTTAAACGGGCTCAGGAAACTCAACTAAAGCCCATCCTCGAACTCGCAAAGAAAGCTGGTGTAGAGGTTGTTCGACTGAGCGAGGGGCTCCTGATGCCGAAACGACCCTATCGTGCGTTCAGTTTCAAGGTGCCGCAGGAGCTAGCGGCGGCGGCGCCTTTTATCGTTGCCGCTGCCCTGACGGATTCTAAACTAAAGCTTCGCGGCGTGAGAAGCGTAGCTGGTCGAGATGTTGCTTTTTTAGACCTCCTGAAGGTGGCTGGCTTGAAGTTACATTCATCGAGAAAGGAGTTCATCGCGGAGGGCAAACAGAACCCCCGTGCCGCAAAACTGGACCTTTCCCACTTGCCGGAACTTTTACCGATGATCGCGGTGCTCGCATGTAGGGCCAAGGGTAAAACGTTGATTTGGAACGCTGGCGAGGCGAGGACCATGAAATCAGACCGTATTTCAACCATAGCCCGAGAACTGCGCCGGATGGGAGCGAGTGTGCTTGAACGCCACGATGGACTACTAATCCAAGGGGCAACCAAGCTTAAGGGATGTGAGGTTGATGGGCACGACGATTACGCGGTCGTCGCGGCCTTGGTCGTGGCGGGGCTCATCGCTGAAGGTGAAACAAAGATAAAAAATGGGATCACGGCGCTCAGGACCTCGTACTCTCGGTTCATCTCCACATTCCAGGGGCTGGGAGCAGATATCGGCCACGTGATCTAGCAACGCTGTGCGACAACCACGCAGGCAAGCTTGGCGCACAAGCCTTTAATTTTCGGACCTATAGCTTAGCAGGGGGTTGATTGAGAGGTCAGCTTAGCATCGAGTTCGTCATCATCCTATCGGGCTTGCTGATTATCCTCGCCGCCGTCACGATGCCTATGTACGACCAAGCACGCGCCGACGCCGAGAAGAGCTCAAAGCTTGCAGATGCACATGAAGGCGCAAACAAGTTGGTGAATGCTATCAACGCGGTTTACGCGGCGGGGGTCGGCTCTCAGCAAACGGTGGAGTACTGGCTCCCCCCGGGCGTCGTTTCGGTTTCCTTTGTCGGTGGAGCTGAAAATCGTGTGGATGTTATAATAGAACTGGACTTTGAAGGCGATAATGTGATGCAAGTTAGTACGATTCTACCGAGCACGTATGAAAACATGGCCTCCGGTTCCATTCTGATAAGTTCCAATTACCGAGTCCTGCACCGTACGACATTGCGCCACGATTACGACATCGGCTATGTACAACCGATGCGGATTTTGATCTCGGATGAAATAATCGAGAGTGTTTGAGATGCGAGGACAATCAGCCATAGAATATCTGCTCATCTTCTCAGCCGTGCTGGTGGTTTTCGCTATGGTCACGCTCGGGGAAATGGTAAACCCCACGGCGGATGCCGGAAGGGATACGCTATATCTTTCCCAAGCTAGATCTGCCGCCGATGCGATTGCCGGAGCGGTGAATTCCGTGTACGCAAATGGGCAGGGGGCGACGAAAAGCGTGGGGTTTTCCATTGATCAAAGCTGGAGTCTGCAGCTCACCGAAAACAAGCTCACGATAAGCCTTGAAATCTCGAGTGGAACCAAAAATGTCGAGAGCGACCTCAGGTACGGGTTCAACGATAATCTACAAAACCTCTCGACCGGAACCTACACGGTAATAACGGAATGGGGCGAAAACCAAGAAAATATGGTTAGGGACGGCTTCAAGATTTACATCCATATCAAGCCCCCAAGGGGCGTCTAGGCGGAGGGCTGACGATGGGACTTCGCGAACGAGGATTTTTCTCGATTGATGCTTTGTTTGCGGTAACGCTCCTCCTCATCATTTCATCATCATTTTTGCATGTTTACGAGGGACGAAGAGGGACGGCTGAGCTGATGAGTGCCAGGTTGGAAGCCAAGGTCGCCGGTGAAAAACTCGCTGCAGCGATAAACACCGTCTACGCGAATGGGTCGAACTTTGAAGTCGATGTCGACCTTCCCCAAAAAATAGGGGGCTACTTCTACAAGATCGAGTTCGACAATAATGCGCGGCAAGTTGTCGTGGAAAATTCAGCTTGGGGAAGCGTTGGCGCAAGGGTCGTCTGCAAAAATGTCAGTGATTTCGTGCTGGAACGGGAAAATTTGGGAAATACCATCCGAGTATGTTGGGTGGGAAACATCGTGACGGTCGTGAACGCATGAGGGGCCAATCCAGCGCGGAGATGTTGATCCTCATGGGAGTGGTTCTAGTGGTGGTGTCATTGATCTTCTATCAGGGTGCTGGGGGCAACGAAATGGCAACCGTTATGTCTGCCGCGCGTACAGGGGCCGAAAATGCGATTGCTGCCCTAGACTCTGAGTATGGGTGCGCAATCGATATCGAGCAAGTTGGCTTCGATGCCGGCACCGTAACGATTTATGTGAATGTCAGGGGTGGACCTCCGCCTGATAACCAAGCAATATTGGACAACATCAGGGCGAACGCGCTCAAGTACATCTACCAAGCCGTGGTCGGTTCCTTCCCAGAAAGCGCTGAGCCCGTCAAGACTGGATACTACACCTACGATGTTAACGTGGGGTTAAGGAGGGTGACGAAGTGAACGAGCGAGGCCAAATCTTCACCCTCGACATGTTCTTCGCGCTGACCCTGACGTTGCTCATGGTTAGCTACTCCGGGCTAGCCCTCGAGCAGGCGCGTAGACAGGCAGAGGAGTACTCGCTAAGGTACTCGCTAGAGCGCACGGCGAACGATGCCTCGGACGTGCTTGTGAAGACGCTTGGCAGACCTGTTGGCTGGGAAAACGACATTACAACCCTCGAAACCCTAGGCTTGGCGGAGGAGAACGATGGGAGGCCTGTCCCTAACGAACTCGATATTGGGAAGCTCGGTTTGCTCAGGGAACTCTGTAGGGCCGGGAATTGGGACCCATCGAAAAGTGAGGTGCAGGCAGTGATGGACCTATTTGGGGGATCGGAAAATTTTGAAGTCAAATTGATCCGCAAAGATTTGCTGTGGAGAAAGCTGCTGGCCGGGCTGAATTACGAAAATGTAATCACGTTATTCGGGGTCGAGATTGAGGTCGATGCCGAGAATATGGGGACAGTGATCGATGTGCAGGTCGAGCTTGAATGGGACAAAGAAGTTGAAACTGGAACAGAAAGGGCTGCGGAATTCACCCTTGTAGTCCAAGCAGAAAACCTTTCAGTTGAAGTGATAGTGGGTGGAGGGGTAATGGAGGTCTGGTTTAAAATGACTCTTTGGGACATCTGGCCTGGCTGGGACGTCGAAGATTCATCTGGTGTTGAGAAATCGCTCGAGGTTGCGGTTGTGAGACGCTCGGTCGCCACGAGATCGGGAACCATTAAGGGTGAAGTGAGAAGTCTGGTCCATATACCCGCCCCAACATGGAATGATTACATCCTGAATTTTATGATATACCCCGGGGAGCTGGATGCCTTCGATTGGTACATCGTGTTGAGGCCCAGTGAACCAAGCAAACCAACGACCCACATTTGGGTAAACCGTCCAGCAGTGGGGGGCAAAGACTACGATTTTCCCCCAAATACAATTTTCACTCTACGATATCACGGAGTGAATGACCCAAAGATTGTAAATCCATTAGTCGAGGGCTCAAACTACCTGACGATTCGAGTTAGGGGTAGCAAATGGGAGTGGGTTGACGTTTATATTGTAGCCGTCCCGAGTTGCACGTCCATAGAAGTTGCACGACTAGCCCCTGACAAAGTATCCGCAACGCTCGAGGTAAAGCTATGGAGGTAGAGCCATGAGTTTTCGAAAGGACAAAAAGGGTTTCATCTTCAGCCTCGACGCGGCGCTCGCAATGCTCGTCCTGCTGATAATGATGGCCGGGGTGGCGCGCGTGGTAGGGCCTGAGCTGACCTACGGGCAACATGGCTACCTGCGTTTGGAGCGGTATGCGAACGACGCGCTAGAGGTAATGCAACTTACGGACACGATGGACAATATTGTGGATCTTGTTAAGCAGGGGGAGAACGATAGCGCCATAAATCTAGCGAGGGCTGAACTCAGGAAGATCCTGCCGGAAGAAGTGCAGTTCAAATTTGTAGTTGGTGATCGCCTAACGGTTTTTCCGAGCAATTCAGCAGATTGGAGCACGACTTTCTCGAACGCTGAAGAAATTGCTGTCGCGACTCGCATGTCACCCTTCCCTGAAAACCACAAGATATTGGCGTGGCTGGATGACGATGTGGATAAGAGCTTAATGACGGAACTGATAAGGCGCACCGGCTGGGAAAACAAAAGCACCAGCAATAAAGCGGAGTTCTGGAGTGAAGTCAGTCCTGGTTGGGGGCAGAAGGATTATGATGTAATCTTCATTCCAGATGCCGACACGGATCTTGATTCAAATAGTCCATGGAAGATATGGGACCTAGTATTATGGGCTTGGTATGGCAGTAGACTAACTGGGGGCAGAATCGTTGTTGGCGGCGATACATTTTACAATAATTGGGGGCAAAACAGTGCGCATTACTTCGATACGTACTTCTGGGAACTATTGGGCATTGTCTTTACATGGACAGGATCCAGCGGAGTGCGACCAACACCAATATCTGGAGACCCACTTGACAACATGCATATCATCGACGGTGGCAACTTTGTAACCGCACCTTACGAGTACTGTGAAAATATCGAATACAACGAGAGTTACACGCAATACATCTACACGCCAATAAACAGCCAATGGGTCGTTGCGCGGTGGGAGGACGTGCCGGGAGGCGTAACTCCTCCTGTGCCCGGCATAATCGTGCGTCCGGCTGGCACCGCCGTTGGAGGATCCTACCAAATCCTTGACCCCGGAGTGCTCTTTAACATGAATTTCGCGCAGAGTGCCATGGATCCTGATAACCCAATTGGCACGGAGGATTGGATAAATCTCGCTAGCCGCGCAATCGGCTATGAACAAACGTTTGAACCAATTACCCTCTACGTTTGGCGGGGACCGACACTGGGGGAGGACTGATGACGAAACTGCGAGACGAACAACGCGGATTTGTCTTGACCGGGATTGCGCTCCTACTCGTGCTGCCGGCCATGCTAATCGCAACGTCCTGCATCATATTTGTAGAAACCGGAGGAGAAGCTTCCTCGCTTCAGGCCCTCTCGGACAAGGTGGACTACGTCCGGCGGGATATCGAGCGCATGATCAGATATATGGAAAACAATAAACTGCCCATTGATAATTCCACATTGAGCACGCTCGCTGAGAGCTATTGCGCGGCCACTGGATTGCTCGTAAACATTTGGAGGGAAAACAACCTAGTATTTGAAAATGTTCAGGACCCAAGAGCCGCAGTCCGTTACTTTGGAAACATAGCTCTGGCGTAAGCGTTTTTGGGACGGAAGGATTACTCTAGGATGCGAGGTGGAAGAATGGCGCGCAAAGGATCCAAGACAATTAATTTTTTCCGCAAAATCGGCGAAGCTGTCCTCAGTGTAGGGAAGCTCCCAAGCAAAATGAAACGGGGGGCACCAAAGGTTGAGAAAAAAGCCCCTCCGGAGCCCAAGCCGGAGATCCCTCGCACGCTCCGAGGTTACTTTGAGCGGCGGCACGCGAGTTGGCCTGAGTACGTCATGCTCAAGACACAGTTGGCGATCCTCTCGCTCTTCGTAGCGGCGGTGATTTACATAGCTCTGTTGCCCGCAGAAGTCATGGTCTTCATCCCCCTGCTCACTGCGCTGAGCGCCTACTTGATTTACCTGGCGGCAGCTCAGCTCAAGCGCGCCTTCGGGCGAGATTACCCCGCCTACCGGAGCTTCGTCGCCATGTGTTTGTCAATCGCTTGGGTTTTCGTGCTGGGGCTCCGGTACTCCCCCATCGAGTTCTCGCTCGAGACGATTCACCTAGCTCTCATCCCCCCGCTGTCCGCAATAGTTTTCGTGTTCGTGGCATTTACGGTATTCAGGCTGAAGTACGGCCGAAACTTCACCTACGGCATGGTGGAGCAGGTCCAAGGGCGACGGGCAGCGGTCAGAGTGGGCTACGATATCTGCAGCAATGTTAAGGCTGGCCTTTACACGGTGGATAGCTTCGTCAAGATCAAGAAAGGGGACATCGTAAAAATCAATGTGGAGCGGCCAATGCTGGGGCTACGTGGAGCAAGGGTGAAAGCGATACTGGGCAAGGCTAGATAGTTCCAAGTATGTATTTATCCTCAGGAAAGGACAAATTTTGGTGATCGTATGGTATTCGGGCTTGGAAAGAAACAAATTGAAATAACCCTTGAGAAGTACAATTATTCCCCAGGAGAAACAATCGCTGGAAAAGTTACGCTAAAACTCAAAAACCCGGTTCAAGCGAATCAATTGAGAGTTGCCTTGATAGGAGAAAGAGTAACGAGAAAGCTGGGCATGATCAGTTCTAGGGGGACGCATCCGGAACATGAAGTGCCATACATCTACAATTTTCAAATGCCATTGGACGGGGAAAAAGAATACGTTGAAGGAGAATATAATTTTGGAATAAAGATTCCAGCGAACATTCTTCAAGCTACCCCGACTGCACCTGGAGGCGTAATTGGGGATGTTGCAAAAGCAGTTCGGTTCCTCTCTGGGACCACGACGAGAATATCTTGGTACGTACGGGCAACTTTAGATATACCAAAGAAGATGGACATTTCTTCTAAAAATGTTCAAATAAATATCGGGTAAAAAAATCTCGAACAAATTTCCGAAGCGAAAATTGAATCACTAGGCCACGAAGTTACATCGCTCGCAAGATTTCTATCCGCTTTCCTAAAGGCGGGTGAGTGGCAAAGAGCGAGTCGAGCGGGCTATGGACCGGATCCGAGATGAAGAGGTGAGAAATCGACTCGCTAACTTTCATCTTTCCCAAATTTTTGTTTTTTATCTTCTCGAGGGCGGAGGCCAAACCTTCCGGATAGCGCGTCAGCTGGGCCGAGCTAGCATCAGCGAGAAACTCACGCCTTCGAGAGATCATCGCTTGAACAAGCCGGCTGGCGATGGGGGCGATAATCGCGAGGATGAAACCTGCCACGATGAGCAATCCCTCCTTTCCCCCACGCCTTCCACCCCTCATGCCGTACCGGTATGTCCGCAAGAGCCAGTAACTCAAGATCGCTGCTAGCCCCACCAACACAGCCACCAAGGTCATAAACCTGATATCGTAGTTCTTGATGTGGGAGATTTCGTGCCCGACCACCCCCTCAAGTTCGGCGCGGTTGAGGTTCTTGAGCGCCCCCGTAGTCACCGCGATTGAGGCGTGCTGTGGGTCCTTGCCGCAGGCAAATGCGTTTATCTCCTCGTCCTCAACCACGTAGACCTTTGGTGGGGGGGTCCCAGCCGCTATGCTCAGCCCATCGACGGTATTGATGAGATAAACATGCTGGATGGGGTCTGCCGGCTTGGCATTGGTTGCTTTGAGCACGACACGGTCGCCGTAGTTGTACGAAACATGAACGTGGGCGACCATCAGGACCCCAGCAAAAATTAGAAAGAAAATCGCAAACTCGGGCAACAGCACGTAGCCTATCATGTAAACTAGGCCGACGACGAGAGCAACGATGAAGAAGATGAGGAGGATGGAGTTTCGCCTGTTCTTGCTAATCTGGTCATAAAAGCTGATTCGCTCCATCAGAAGCTCACTTTGACCGGTGCCCTCTCAGCCTCGGGGATTTCGAGATAGGGTTTCTGCTGTTGCCTCCCCATTACCCCCGCAAACCACCGCCCCGGGAAGGTCGAAATCGTGTTATTGTAGATGAGAGTTGAGTCATTGTAGAACTGTCGAGCGTAGGCAATCTTGCTCTCTATGCCATCCAGCTGTTCCTGCAGCAGTCTGAAGTTTTCGCTCGCCTTCAGGTTGGGGTAGTTTTCGGCGAGCGCAAAGATGGTCTTGAGTGCGGAGGCCAAAACGTTGCCAGCTTCCATTCGCTCCTTTGGGCCGCTTGCGCCGAGCATTCGCTCCCTGGCCTTGGTCACCATTTCAATTGCCTTTTGCTCGTGCTTCATGTAACCCTTGACGGTCTCGACTAAGTTGGGGACAAGGTCTGCCCGCTTCTTCAGTTGAACGTCGATCTGCGCCCAAGCGTTATCTATTCGGTTGGAGCGCACAATAATTCGGTTGTAGTAGTAAACGAAGATAAATACGAAAAGCAGGACGACGAACAGGGCAATGACCAGCACGATCCACTCCAACAATTTTATCACCGTGTTTGAGGTTTGTCCGCTCGCATTTAAACTTTATGCGCCCGTTAGCGCCGAGATGAAGTGCCAATACAGATCTCCATGGAAGACCGCGATGAAGACCCCGAGGCCGAGCGCGGGCGCAAATGGCACGCCCTTCTTGACGCGAATGAAATTCTTGAGCTTTCGCTGGCGCACCAAGCGTTTGAGTGCCCCAACTTGGTACCGCGTGAGCCCTGCCGCGCGACTAGGGTTAGCGTAAATGCGATCATAGCGCGGCTTCAACCAAAACCTCGAATTCCACCGTTTGACTTCGCCATCTTTCTCGTATATCGTCTCGGCCGGAATCATTCCCTCGCGCAACCCCGTGATCTTTACGCGTTCGTAAAGCACGCCGCGCCCTCGAAGGCGACAGTATGCCGTGTAGACCAACAAAATTGGCAGGATGGCCATAACACTGTTGAAGAGAATGGTCAGGGGAAACGGGTAGAGGTCATCTATAAAATGGGGTGTGTCAACATGGGGCGGGGTATAAAATGGCAGCAGGGCGCCGAGAGCGGTGAAGAGCTTGACATCACCTCCAGCCCAACCCCCTGTCAACCACATCACATAGCCGATCGTGAAAGCTATCCCAGCCCCAACCGCCCCAAAAAAAGTTACCCAAAGGCCCCAGCGCGCAAGTTCGGGAGATGGATTAAGCAACCCAAGTTCGAATAAAATTCCAAGGAGCACGTAAAATGCTATACCTATCCCTATGAGTGGAAATGTGAGCCGGTTCGGGATGATTCGCTTCCGCAGGTCCGTGTAGTTTGCAATGCAGACCGCTGCGAGAGCGATTGCAGCTGGGAGGAGCTCGAGGTCGGACGCACAACCACCCTATCTGACTTTTGCTTGATTAATGCTCAAAAAACCTTCCATTACCCGCCTCGGGGAACTCAACAATTTCTCGACCTAGTCCCTTTTCCTTTAACACTCGGCGCAATAGCTCAGGCGATGATCCTGATCCAATAAAGGTTAAAGTCAACACTAAGAGTAACACTGCAATAGAAATCGCAACTAGTTTGGGCAACATAGGGTTCTTGAAACCCTCGGTCCTCACTTATTACCTTCTTTCCCAATTACGCCCCGGCCGTAAAACCCCTTTGCGCGCGGCCCGCGAATCAAGACTCCACGACAGTTGACCGGGTGTAGAGAGTGACCGGGGATTAACGCAAGCGATTCTGGGCGCAGAGATAAAAACCGTTTGGCTCATGTCCCAATGAAACTGCCCGTTTTTTTCCTGGCAACAGCGTACTCAACTATCCCGACGCCGATGAGAAGAATCCCGATCACGACGAAAAGGATGAGCACCCAATCGCTAGCCAAGGTAATGTTTTCCGCAAGGGCATATTCCTTGGCTACCACATCAACCAGAAGCAACCTCATCAGAAATCCGATCACGATGAAAAGTGTTCCAAACTTCAATTCAGTCATCAACCTGGAGGCGGGCTCGGCCCTTGGGATTTCTTGCTCCCAAAGTTCAATTTCTGGGGCTTCTGTCGGCGGCTCTGGTCCCGCGATAATCCCGTAAATAATCACAGGGATGCTGATGATAAAAAGAATCGCGAAGCCAATCGCCGCCACGACAATCAAGGCAAGATCATACAAAAGTGTTACATTCGCGATGGCTCCAATAGCTGTAATCAAAATAACCCAAATAAAAGCAGCACTTAACAACCCTATGCCAATTTTTATCAGGCCCTTCCTCACTTTTTTGCCTCCGATTCCTCTTTCCGCGCCAAAACAAGAACTTGGCGTTGATCCTTATAGAAGCATCCCAGCTAGGCCGGGGATGATGAAGTTATCCATCACATTATCAATTTGGCCGCTGACGCTTGAGCCCAAAGCTTGAGAGGTGAGAAAGATAGAAGCAACTATGACAGCTATGAGCGTCAGTACCACGCCTAGCATTAGCAAATATTCAGTCGCGCCTTGAGAACGCTCTTCCATTCCATCGACTCCCCCAAACTTCATGATATTGCCACCGCTTGATCGTAGAAGTAGAGATGCCCTCTCTCAGCGTGTTTGAGGCTCACATAATACGTCCCGGACGCATATGTACCTAGGCTAACGTAGGGTGCCTTTAACTCCACGGATCCAGTGGTCCAGACGTAGGTTCCCTTGACCGTGCCCACGGAATATGCCCACTCACCCTCAGGGATAGAACCTATTTCAACGTTTATCCTTATCTCATTATCACTCACACCTGTGGTAGCGGAGATGGGCGGATAACTTGGAGATCTACCGATATAATAGACGGCCACACCAGTGATAATCAACGCAGCTGAAAAAATCAACAAATATTCGGTTGCGCCTTGTGCAAACTCTTTCTTCATTCTTGCACCTTTTAACCCCTACCCATCCCGCTCTGGGCAATTATAGCTCGTTTAAAACTCAGGTCAGGATGTCGTTATCGTTTGATCGTAGAAGTAGAGGTGTCCGCTGTCGACATGTTTAAGGCTCACGAACCACGTCCCAGATGCTTTTGAACCCAAGCTAACGTATGGTGACTTTAACTCAACGGTTCCAGTAGTCCAAGAGTAGCTTCCTTCAGTCGAGCTTATGGAGTAGGCCCATTCATTCGCTGGGATGGACCCAGTCGACACATTAATCCTAATTGTATTGTCGCCATACTTTGCTGATGTCGCGGATATTGCTGGATAGCCTGCACCAGCAGTGGTCACATAATATACCGCTATGGCGACGATGACCAATACTGCAGCTAGCATCAACAGGTACTCGGTAGCACCCTGACCCTTTTCACACATCCTCATTTTTTCACCTCCAATAAAAATCCTTTAAAAATATGAAGTTATAAAGGTGCTACCACATTCGTGGGTAAAAGTCGACATTTTTGTGGGATATTTAAACCCCGACACACGATAAATCGATCAGAGGTGAAACTTTGCAAGTTCTAAGCTGCGTCCAGCGCGCGAAGAGTGTGCGCAAAGCGCTTGAACAGGCTGTGGCCAAACTTAACGGGAGGCTCGAGAAGACACGGGGTTGCATAACTAAGATGGATGCGAGCGTTGATTCGGGCATAGCAGGAGCAACCGTGCGGATAATCACTGTTGTGGAAGAAAGCATCGTTAGGCCAAAAAGCGTCTTCTGGGCAAATGAGGCAGGCAGGAGTGAGGAAAGGGCTCTCAGCCGAGCTCAAGAAAAGATAAATGCACAGCTCGCAGGGTTCCATGGAGAAATTGCTGGCTTTTATTGGAAATTTATCACCCCCCCCATTCCGAAACGCACTTACGCTACGCTAATCGTCGCGATTAACGGAGAGGTACCTGAAGAAATGAGAAAGCTCAGCCCAGATGAGCGCCGAGAACGCTTGGCAGCGGTACTTCGTTTGCTCGGCAATGATCCCAGAGCAATAAACCTCGTTCAAGTGGCCAAAACTTACGGCGTCTCGCGCGACACCCTCTACAAGGATCTCCAAGAACTCGGCATCGAGCGCTAGACCGGTGTCATGGTTCCAACGACGATCCGAGCCACATAGAAGGCGATCGTCGCGATGACCATGAAGGGCACAGCGAAGGTGAGGCCTTTTAACATCCTGCCATATCTAATTACCCCAACTGCTAGCGAGCAGATAAGCGCCTGGATTACGATGTACGCCATAGCGATAGTACCTATCTCTGCTGGCAGGCCTGTAGCCGCCACCGGGCCACCGCCCATCTCAATCCCGCCCACCGCCACCGTGAGGCCGATTATAAAGGGAACTGCGAAGAGTGCTACGACGAACAAGAAAAGGACCTGCTGCGTCGTCGCCACCCGCCGCTCGCGCTGAATCGCTTGCACTTCCCTAATATCGGTGGAGACGGAGTCGAGCACGTTGGCGAGTGCCGCGCCGCGCTCTATCCCCTCGACGATTAGGTGAAAGGCCCGATTGTAGATGGACGAATTAGACCTCCGCGCTAGTGCCAAGAGAGCACTTTCGATTGTTCTTCCCCTGCGGATCTCACTCACTACTCGATCGAACTCCTGCGAAAGCACACCGTAGCCCGATTTCGCGATATCATCCATCGCCGCGTCTATCCCCACGCCGGCCCGTAGGGTACTCGCCATCTGGCGGAGAGTGTCGGGTAACAGCCTCTCCAGCTCGATAGCCCTACGCTGGGCCAAGTAGTAAGGCACTATAAGCGTCAGCACTGTAAAGGTGATGACAGCCGCGAGAATAACAAATATAGGTAAAGGTAAGGGAATCGGGAGCTGTAAAAACATGCTAACGAAACCCGTCGTTGCTCCCACGATTATCGTTGCTAGAAGGGTCAAACCTACATATTCTTCCGCCGCAAGCACAATTTTCGTTGACTCCAACCTGTGGTCGAGGTTGTCCATGAATTTTTTTGGAAACACGTGCTTTGCAAATGTTGCCAATCCCTTGACCAATCCCATGCTTATAACCTCGGCTCGAAGCGTTTGATCATCATTACGAAATAAAACAACATGAATGGAAGGAGAATCAGGAAGAGAACAGCTGCACTCGTGGGGGTTAACACTGCCCCTCCCATGCTGCTCCCCACCGCTATCGTGACCAAAAGCATAGCTGGGATGACCGCGGAGGCGAACATGTAAATCATCGTGAGCATGTTGAGCGACTGGGTGTAGTCGCGGAGTTTCATGCGCATCTCGAAAGCGGTTTCGTCTGCCAACAGCTTGAGAATATTCGCGAGATCGCCGCCCGTCCGTAGGGTACGCTGGATTTGACGAATCGCGCGGCGGAGTGGCTCGGAGTCCACCCTTCGGTCCATCGTTGCTAGCGCCTCCTCCGTGCTCATGCCCGTGTGCATGTCACGAATGACCCTATCGAACTCCTCCGAAAGGGAACCGTAATCTGCTCGGCTGATTGAGGTCATAGTTTCGGGGAGGCCTATGCCCGAGGAGAGATGCGTCGCCATGTGTCTTAGGGCGTATGGAATCACGCGATTTACCTCAGCTACGCGCGCCTTGGCCCTGCGCCCCGGCCGGGTCTTCCCGAATACCAGCGCGAGCAGGGCCGCTAGCACCCCGCCAAATAGGGCAAAGAGGATGGGTAAAAATAGAAGCATCAGGATGAACGCGAGGACCCCCACGATGAGACTCGTTCCGATCATGAGTGCAGCATAACGTTCGGGGGGAATCCTGAGGTTGGCCTTGTAGAGGTCCTCATCCAGACTTTTGAAGAACTTGGCCAATCGCTGTGCCGGGCGCTTGAGGGGGTTATACAATACATCGGAGAGGCGCTCCGACAGCGGCCTCTTTAGTTCCGCGCGCTCTTCCCAGATTTTCTCCTCCTTACGCTTGCGCCTTTCAGCAAGTTCCTCCTCACGCAAGCTCTCCAGTTGCTTGAGCTCACGCAACCTTCGCGTGACCTCATCGACCTTCTCTTTTGGACCCTTTGTAACTCTGGCAGCTTGGCCCACGCGATGCGTTGCTCCTCCGATTTTTATCACGCCGCCGCCGACAGCGGAGAAAAATCTTTTTACAAAACCCGGCTTTGTAGTTATTTTCTTTGGCATGGGACCACTAACGATGCTTTGCACCCTTCTCGGCCCGCACGCGTTTCAGCATCCCATCTGGATCGCGGTAATATTCTTGGATGACCTTGCCTACGTCGAAGATGTTCCGAATGTTTTGATGTCTCATCCACTCGAGCACCGCTGCACGCTTCTCAAGCTCGATCTCGATGTCATTTCCGCTACAACCGCTGAACTCGGCTATCGTTCGTTTAATCTTGCTGGGAACACCAGTCGGCTCGACCACATCTGACCGGGGGTTCCACTTGAAGACGCGGCTAAGTTGTGGCTTACCCCCCTCCAGACCCGTCACCTCGGCGACCTCCGTGATCCTTCGAATCTGTCCTTTCTGTCGATGGTAAATGCGCTGCTGCATGACAATCACATCAAGCGCCGGGATCATTATCTCTGGGACAGCCATCGGGGCCTCGGTCAAGCGGGTGATTGTCTCGACGGCGCTGTTCGAGTGCACGGTACCCATACAGCCGTCGTGCCCTGTATTCATCGCGGTAAACATCGTCCGCGCCTCTGGACCTCGGACCTCCCCCACGATCATCCGGTCGGGCCTCATACGAAGCGCGTTCTTGACGAGATCATCCATAACAACCTCTCCCCGCCCTTCAACGTTGGGGGGACGAGTCTCGAGTCTGATCCAGTGCTTGTGCGGCAGCTGGAGTTCAGCGGTGTCCTCAATCGAGATGACGCGCTCCCGCTCGGGAACGAAGGTGGTAGCGGCATTGAGGGTTGTAGTCTTCCCACAACCTGTTCCCCCTGCGAAGAGAATGTTGGCTGGCTTGATACCGAAACCATCCACAATTAGCCAAAAGTAGGCGGCAACAACCGTCGACGTGGTACCAATGTTCAGGATGTCAATTATCGTGAGAGGGTCCTTGCGGAACTTCCGTATCGAAATCGTCGGACCCCCAAGGGAGACTGGTGGGATAGTAGCGTTCACCCTGCTCCCATCTGGTAGCCGCGCATCGAGTAAAGGCGTCTGTTGGTCTATCCGTCTACCGACAACGCGGGCCATCTTATCTATGATGTACTTGATTGGATCCTCGCTTTCAAAAACCACGTTTGAAAAGCACATCCCAAACTTTCGATGATAGACATAAACAGGTTTGCCCACAGCTGTCACCATAATGTCCTCGAGCTTGTCGTCGGCTATCATGGGGTCAAGCGGGCCGTACCCCAGCATGTCCTGCACCGCCACCTCACCAAGATGCCTTATGCGTCCGGGCGAGAGGCGTATGCCCTTACCCTCACGTTCGAGTATCTTCAGAACCTCGCGCATGAAGGTGCTATGACGCTCGGCTGGGTCCAGAATCTTGTCCGGATCGATTTTTATTTCCTCAACAGCTTTTTCCTTCGCCGCGTCGAGGAGCGTTTGTTCCTGTCTCGTCAATTCGGGCAGTTTCAGTTTGTAAAAAGGTAAAATTTCACCCTCCATCGATAAGATCTCAACTTGACCATAGCTCTCAAGAACTCTTCCGGTTTCGGGGGCCTTTATTCCACTGACAACGGCTGGGGGCAATACGGCCTCGGGTTCCGGTTTTGGCTTTTCGACAGCCTCAGCCGCCTTCGGCGGTGCCTCCGCTAAAAGCTCCGAGAGAAATCCTCCCCCCCCACCCGCTAGGGACCCTATTTCCAATGCCGGAGCCTTACTGGACCTTTTATGCTCTTCGGCCCGCCGAGCGGCCTTTCTCTTTTTATGCATAGTGTTTTTCTCATTAGGCACGAGGTCACCTAGCCATAATAATTAGATATAAAATCGATAAAAGATTATCTAATCTCACCTCCTCGGATAATTTGACCCCTAGGGGGAGGTTAAGCTTATAAACAAGGAGCAACCCCAAAAATTGATGAGGTAGTTTGAATGGCAGCAATGGGGGGAAAGCCTGTACTTGTGCTACCTGAGGGCACACGGAGGTTAATTGGTCGCGATGCCCAACGTATGAACATCCTCGCAGCCCGCGTAATCAGCGAAGCTGTCCGTACCACCCTTGGGCCACGTGGCATGGATAAGATGTTAGTTGATAGTTTGGGGGACGTCGTGATTACGAACGACGGCGCCACTATTCTTAAGGAGATAGAAGTCGAACATCCGGCGGCCAAGATGATGGTCGAGGTTGCGAAAACCCAGGATGATGAGGTCGGGGATGGAACAACTTCTGCTGTGATAATTTCCGGCGAACTCCTGCACGAAGCGGAACGCTTGCTTGACCAAGCCATCCACCCCACGGTGATTGCCTCCGGCTATCGGATGGCCGCTGAGAAAGCCCAAGAGATATTAAATGGGCTCGCTGATAAAGCGACCATTGATAATGAGGAACTCCTCAAGCAAGCGGCGATAACCTCGATGACAGGAAAGAAAGCAGAAAGCGCGAGAGAGAAGCTGGCCGATCTCGCTGTAAAGGCTGTAAAACAAATAGCCGACAAAACGGATGGGAGGTACGTTGCCGACATTGATTATATTGGCATCGAGAAGAAACCAGGGGAGAGCACCGACGATTCCCAGCTCATCCAAGGGGTAATCATCGACAAGGAGCGAGTTCACCCGGAGATGCCAAAACGGGTGAAAAATGCTAAAATTGCCCTTCTCGACTGCGCCCTCGAGATAAAGAAAACCGAAACTGATGCTGAAATTCGGGTCACGAGGCCTGAACAGCTTCGCGCGTTCTTGGACGAAGAAGAAAGCATGCTCAAAAAGATGGTGGAGCAGGTCGTTGCTACTGGCGCGAATGTTGTCATATGTCAGAAGGGGATTGATGACATCGTCCAACACTACCTCGCGAAAGCAAACGTCTACGCGGTTCGACGGGCGAAAAAATCGGATATGGAGAAATTAGCCCGCGCCACGGGGGGAAAAGTCGTCACGAACATCGAGGACTTGACGAGCGCCGACCTAGGCAAGGCTGGGTTAATCGAGGAACGAAAGATAGGCGATGACAAGATGACCTTTGTAGAGGGGTGCAAAGATCCCAAGGCGGTCAGCATACTTGTGCGGGGTGGAACCGAGCACGTGATTGATGAGGTCGAGCGCTCTGTACATGACGCGATCAGCGTGGTTTCCGCAATAATCGAGGACGGCAAGATCGTCGTGGGAGGTGGTGCACCCGAGATCGAACTCTCCAAGCGATTGAGGGAGTACGCGGAAACCGTTGGAGGACGTGAAGCACTTGCGGTCAACGGCTTTGCGAATGCTATTGAAACGGTCCCGCGAACCTTGGCGGAAAACGCCGGCCTCGACAGCATAGATGTCCTAGTCGACCTTCGTGCCAAGCACCAGAAAACGAACGGCAAAAACTTTGGGATTGATGTTTACAAGGGTGAATCCGTGGATATGATGAAAATTGGGGTTATCGAACCCCTGCGCACAAAAACCCAAGCGATAAAATCGGCTAGCGAAGCTGCCATAATGATCCTCCGGATCGACGACGTGATATCCGCTTCTAAAAGGGAGATCACGCCACCCAGGGGTCCTCCCGGAGAAGAGGAGATGGGCGAGGAGTAACCGCTAGCGGATGAACACGACAGCTGCTAGCGCGGCTCCATGGTTCTCGACAACGTGCCCAGCTGAAATAGAGGTTACTCTCGTCGGCTCGAGCCCGCGCCTCTCCATCATATTTCTTACCATGGTTTCAACGGTTATGCCAGCCGTCTTCTGAGTAACGCCGATATCATGATATTCCGAAACCATCCCGTGTGAGGTCTCGCTTATCGCAATGCCGACAGCGGCGGCAATCTTCTGACCTGGCGTCGAACTGGAGATTTTCGACATGATAATTGGAGTGATTGTGCCAGGCTCGAGCTTCGGCATCTTGGCTATTTTACAACCTATCGGCCAAATGCTCGAAACTGTTACTAGGTTGAGTTCGGCGACGCCTGCCTTACTGAGGGCATTGTCAAACGCCACCAACTCGAATGGCCCATCCGCATCGGCAGCCACCAAAGCAGCTTCCTTCGGGACATCCCACATGATTTCATCCTATGTGAGGACGGTGCGTCATCTTCTCGAGCAACATTCCTCCGATTGTCACCGGTGGTTTACGTTTGGCAACACGTAATGCATCGTCCAGTTTCGTTTCGTGTTTCGCATAAATTTCAAGGATTGGTTCATCTTTACTCACCTTGCGCCCCTCTTTGAGCATGACCCTCAACCCAGCTCCCTTATCGCGTGGGGCGCCTGCAGCACGAGCTATCGCGTTGATACACGCATTATCGATGTTAATCACGTATCCATCGTGAGCCGCGAGCAAGACCTCCTTCTTATCACCGATCGGGATTTCCTCCGGTTTCACGTTCGAGTTGCCTCCCTGAGCCTCGATGATTTCGCGCATCTTTTGATTCGCCTTGCCAGATTTCAGTATTTCACATGCCATTTGCCTGCCCATACCTGTGCTAGCGACCCCGCCAAGCTCGAGCATTATGCCCGCCAAACTCGTCGCCTTTTCGACCAAGCTCCCCGGTCCGTGGCCGCGAAGGGTTTCGAGCGCTTCCCTAGCCTCGAGAGCCGGGCCAACCGCGTAACCCACGGGTTGGCCACCGTATGTTACGGCAACTTCAACTTGCACGTCGAGCCTATGTCCAAGCTCCATAAAATCGTGGGCATAGCTCCGGGCTTCATCCATGGACTCAACCTTTGCCCCAGGCCCGGTTGGGATATCGATCAAGATACGATCGGCGCCCACCGCTAACTTCTTTGACATCACGCTCGCTAGCAATTGGCAGCGTGGATCTACCCCGAGCGTGCGTTCGACGCCGATGATGATGTCATCCGCCGGAGCTAACCTAACTGCTCCACCCCAAGCTAAAACCGCGCCGACCTTCTGAACTATCCGCTTGATCTCATCCATGCCGAGTGTCACGTTTGCGAGAACCTCCATCACATCTGCGGTCCCAGCCGCACTCGTTATAGCCCGGCTACTCGTCTTCGGCACCACCAAACCAGCTGCGGCCACTATCGGAACCGCGACCAAAGCGTATTTGTTGCCCGGGACACCCCCTATGCTGTGGACATCGAGCACAGGGCTGATGTTCAGCTCGAGCCTGTCGCCGGTGCTGACCATTCGCCGAGTCAGGGCAACGATTTCGCTTGTAGTCATCCCCTGAATGACCTCCCCAACTACAAAAGCTGACATCTCCACGGAGCTCAAGTTCATCGCGGTGATGTCATCAACTATCGCGTAGATTTCCTCGGTTTTTAGCTGTTGCCCCGACATCTTCTTCTTTATGAAATCAACCGACCGAGGACGAGGAACAAGCGTGACGGATAGGGTATCTCCTAGCTTAATGCCGAGAGCCTCAGTTACCTCGATAAAGGCGCCTACTTCGCCCTTTTGCACCATCCGTTTCGTCGTGTTGGCGATCGCCACCAGCTTGGCCGTCGGCGTCGCCAGCTGCACCCTATCTCCCGCGAAGTGCCCAAGCTCCTCCGCATCATGCTCATGGAGCACAACGATGTGTCGCCCGGTTTCCATGTCGAGCGGCTTCGCTTTCAAAGTTATGGATTTCATATTTATCAGGGAAATTTTATTTATAACTCATTAGATTTAAACATTCTCCACTTGGATGAGGGTATTGAGATTAACTAGTTAAACGTGTAGCTGCTTTTAAAGTTTTTCCTAACTGCTCGATTTCTCGCAACATCTTTTGCCGATCCCCCAAGTTTTTAGCAATCAAATTAACGAACGCGCTGCCGACTATCGCTCCATCCGCTCCAGCCTCTATGACCTCTCTAATGTGCCCGGGCTTTGATATCCCGAACCCAACAGCTATTGGCACTCGTGAGATATTTCGAACATCAGCAAGCAGCGGTTTGACGAACCCAGAAAGTCGTTTTCGAGCCCCTGTCACCCCAAGCAAGGAAACAACGTAGAGAAAACCGCTCGATGCATCGCATATGCGCTTGAGGCGCTCAGGTGTCGTTGTAGGTGCGACCAACAGAATCAGATCGGCCCCCCGCTTTTTCGTCGCCCTAAGGACTTCACCCGCCTCCTCTATCGGTAGATCTGGAATTACGATGCCGTCCATCCCCGCTGCCGTGAAATCTCGCATGAACTTATCGACACCACGCTTGAACACTATGTTGTAATAAGTCAACAACACCAGTGGGACCTCACTCGTGCGACGGATTTGTTTAATTATCTCCAGCACGGTCTCTGGATTCGTGCCTGCTTTCAATGCTCGGTCGGTCGCTCCCTGGATTGTGGGGCCGTCTGCGATTGGGTCAGAAAAAGGGATTCCAAGCTCAACGATGTCCGCGTACTTGGTAAGTGCTTGGACTATCCGCAGCGTTAGTTCTGGTTTAGGATCCCCCGCAGTTACGAATGTTATTAGCGCCCCTTCACCTTTGTCCTTTAGCTCCTTGAACTTGGCTTCGATTCGGCTCAAACTTTGACCCCCACCGCGCTCGCAGCCACCTCTACATCCTTGTCCCCGCGTCCCGATAGGTTCACTATCACCAATTTTCCCCTGAACTTTGGGGGCATCTTTTTAAGGTAGGCGATAGCGTGCGCTGGCTCAAGCGCTGGTAGAATACCTTCGGTCTCGGAAAGCAATTTGAAGGCTTCCATTGCCTCGCCATCGGTAACGCTGTTATAGTGAATGCGACCTCGAAGCTTCATAAACGCATGCTCTGGGCCAACCCCTGGGTAATCCAGCCCGGCGGAGATGCTGTGGGTTGGTAAAATCTGTCCGAATTTGTCCTGCATCACGAAGCTATAGGAACCGTGAAGCACACCCTCAGACCCACTGCAGAGCGGCGCTGCATGCTTACCGGTTTTGAGCCCCTTGCCCCCTGCCTCGATGCCATAAAGCTCGACGGGATCGTCAAGGAAATGGTAGAAGATCCCAATCGCGTTGCTTCCGCCGCCCACACATGCGATAATTGCATCCGGCAAGCGCTTCTCGGCTTTCAAAATCTGTTCCTTGGTTTCCCGCCCAATTACCCGTTGGAAATCGCGCACGATAGTGGGGTAGGGGTGAGGTCCGACCACTGAACCCAACAGGTAATGTGTGGTCCGAACGTTGGTCGTCCAATCTCGGAGTGCCTCGTTGATGGCATCCTTCAGCGTGCATGAACCACTCTTTACTGGAATTACCCTTGCCCCAAGCAGCCGCATTCGAAATACATTGAGGCGTTGGCGTTGCATGTCCACTGTGCCCATATAAACATCGCACTTTAGCCCCAGCATCGCGGCAGCTGTAGCGGTGGCGACTCCATGCTGTCCAGCCCCAGTTTCTGCGATTACACGAGTTTTTCCCATATTTCTTGCGAGGAGGGCTTGACCTAGCGTGTTATTGATTTTATGGGCACCGGTATGAGCAAGGTCCTCGCGTTTGAGGTAAACCTTCATCCCAACTCTCTTCGACAAGTTCTCCGCGAGGTAAAGTGGCGTCGGGCGGCCAGCGTACTCTCTCAGGTAATAATTGAACTCACGCTTGAACTTTGAATCGTCCTTGAGCTTTGTGTAAGCTCTCTCCAGCTCCTCTAGCGCGGGCATTAGCGTCTCGGGCACGAACTGCCCGCCGAAGTGATCGAATTTTCCCTTCAAGGGAAACTTGTTTACGTACATCATGCTTTCCTCACAGCCTCTATGAACTCACGCATGAGCTTCGCGTCCTTCTTGCCCAAACTGGACTCTACTCCCGTGGCAACATCGACACCATACGGCCGTACGATTTTTATCGCCTGTCCAACGTTGGACGGATTAAGGCCGCCAGCAAGAAAAATCGGTTTCTCGATGGCTTCGCGAATTTCGCCGCTTAAGCTCCAATCATGGGTGAGGCCGGTGCCACCCCCGCTAGGTCCCTTGGTGTCGAGCAAGACATAATCGGCAACCTCTGCCGCCTCTATCGCTCGATCTATAATTTTTTTGCGATTTTCGATTTCCCGAGGAATTGAAGTAACTATTATCAGTTCAGTGCCCAGCCTCTCCTTGAACTCGAGGAGTTTGCGGGCTGGAAAGGTAAGGTGAATTTGAAGGAAATCTGGCTTTAGTTCCTGTGCTATTTTTTTAACCTCACTTAAATCCTTCGGCATGATTACCGCGACTTTGGCAATATCGCCAGAAACAGCACCTAAAATTGACTTCGCCTGTCTCGCTGTCACGTAACGAGAGGATCTTGGAACCATGATTGCCCCAACCATGTCGACACCTAGTTCGCATGCGACTTTGACGTCCTCGGTGTTCGTAAATCCACATATCTTGACCTTGACCACGAGCTCACCTTACATCCACCAACGATCTAACTTTTCCCTCAATATCATCCGCTTCCATTAAAGCGGTGCCCACGAGCACCGCGTCGGCCCCGGCTTCCAGCATTGCTCGCACATCCCTGGGCAAGCGGATGCCACTCTCGCTCACTAACACCACGTCCTCGGGGACTACAGAAGCCAACTCTCTCGTGCGATCGAGATTGACATCCAGCGTCTCCAAATCTCGGTTGTTTATCCCGATAAGTTTTGCCTCGGCTGAAACAGCTAGCTTTACTTCATCCACGCTCGTAACTTCCACCAAACATTCCATCCCCAGCTCTTCTGCCACGCGCATGAATCTGGGCAATTTTTGTTTCAGCACCCTCGCTATAAGCAAGACCGCATCAGACCCGAGCTCAGCCGACTCATGAAGCTGGTACTCGTCCACGATGAAGTCCTTGCGGAGAACCGGAACCTCAACGACATTTCGAATTTCACGCAGGAAACTCGGGTCGCCCTTGAAAAACTTGGGTTCGGTGAGGACGGAGAGTGCAATGGCCCCTCCCCTGAGCATAGCGCGAGCTGCCTCAAGCACATCCGCATTGAGCCTGATGTTACCAGCCGAGGGCGAGGCCCGTTTGACCTCAGCTATCAAGGGGACCTTCGGTGCCTGCTCTATCGCTGCAATCAGACTTCGTTTTGGAGAACGATCTACCTCCATCGTTTCAATCGGCCTCAAGCGGGCTCGCTGCTTCACACCCTCTTGGACGCTTTTGATTATTTTTGCCAAAACGCTCAAATGCTCGCCTCCCAATCCCTCAACTTTCGAATATCGCCACCTGAAGCCCTAACGAGTTGGACCACTTTCTCGTATGCGCGGCCTGAATCTATTGCATCCGCAGCCACCACTAAGCCCTCGTGCAAGTCACGAGCTTTCCCCCCTACGACCATAACTGCCGCAGCGTTCAAAAGCACGATGTCTCGCCTCGGCCCTTGCTCGCCCCGTAACACGCGAACCAGTATCCGCACGTTCTCCGCCAAATCCTTGCCTGCTATTGCACCTGTGTCCGTCCGTCCAACTCCTACATCCTCAGGTTTAAGTTTGTACGTTCTTACATCTCCATTTTTCAACTCCGAAATTTGCGTCTCGCCCAACGTTGAGATCTCATCTAGCCCATCCAAACCGTACACGACCATTGCCCGTTTGCATCCCAGTCTGCCGAGTACGCGCGCGAGCTTTTCGGTCAGCGCGCCATCATAAACTCCCATCACCTGCGCTTGGGCGCTCGCGGGATTCGTCAGGGGGCCCAAGATATTGAAAACGGTCCGGATGCCCATCTCCCGTCGTATGGGGGTAGCATACTTCATCGCGCCGTGGAAGCGAGGGGCAAACATGAAACCTATGCCAATCGCCTCAATACATCGCTGAACCTCATCTGGCGGGAGGTCGATCCGCGCCCCCATAGCTTCAACGACGTCTGCACTCCCCGCCTTGCTGGTCACCGAGCGATTGCCGTGCTTCGCGATCCGAATTCCGGCTCCCGCAGCCACGAACATCGCGGCCGTGCTTATGTTGAACGTTTTAATTTTATCGCCTCCCGTACCGCAGGTATCCACCAAGATATCGTCCACTTTCGGGGTTATCCGAGCGGCGAATTCCCGCATAACCCGGGCGAATGCTGCGATCTCTTCTATCGTTTCGCCCTTCATCCGGAGCGCCGTGAGGAAGGACCCTATCTGTCCCTGCGTCGCCTCGCCCGACATGATGCACTTCATAGCTGCCTCGGCCTCCGCCTTGGGCAGGTCACGCATTTCCACCAATTTCTGAATCGCGGCCTGTACTGGGTTCATCTAGCTCACCCCATCTCCAAGAAATTTTTCACGATTAGCTTGCCGTGGGGAGTGAGGATTGACTCGGGGTGAAATTGGATGCCGAAAATCGGGTATCGCTCGTGCTGGATCCCCATTATCTCCCGGTCTTCGTCGACTGTCTCGGCCGTAATATTCAAGCATCTGGGTAAAGTTGCTCGGTCAACGGCAAGCGAATGATATCGCGTCGCCACGAAAGGGTTGGGTATCCCCTCGAAGAGCTCGCTCCCGTCGTGCCTAATGCGGGAGACCTTCCCATGCATAAGCCGCTTCGCCTGCACGATCTGCCCCCCAAACGCATACGCGACCGCCTGATGCCCCAAACAAACACCCAAGGTTGGAACCTTTTTGCCGAACTTCCGAACTGCCTCGACCGAAATGCCTGCATCCTTTGGCGTCTTTGGGCCGGGCGAGATAACTATTTTTTCCGGCTCAGCGCGCTCAACCTCCATAAGAGAAACTTGGTTCGTGAACACAACTGGCTCCGCCCCGAGCTCGCCTATGTACTGCACGAGATTATACACAAATGAATCTATATTATCTATCACGACCACGCGCATTAAACTCCCGCCGCTGCGAGCAATGCCCGCGCCTTATTCTCAGTTTCATAATGCTCCTTCCAGGGGACCGAGTCCGCCACGATCCCCGCCCCGACCTGCACGTAGCCCTTCCCTCGTTCGGCAATCAAGGTGCGGATAGTTATCGCTAGGTCCGCATCGCCGGCATAGCTGAAGGAGCCTACCGCGCCCGCGTAGATACCCCTCCGGGTCGGCTCGAGTTCGTCGATGATCTCCATCGCACGCACCTTGGGCGCCCCTGTGACGGTACCGGCGGGGAAGGTCGCCCTGAGGGCATCGAAAGCGTCGCTATCCTTGCGCATCCGCCCGACCACATTTGTCACGAGGTGCTGAACGTGGCTGTACTTCTCAACCTTCATGAACTCGGTCGCTTTGACAGAACCGAACTCCGAGACCCGCCCGATGTCGTTCCGTCCCAAGTCCACGAGCATCACATGTTCGGCGCGCTCCTTCTCGTCCTCGCGGAGCTCACGCTCCATCGCCACGTCATCCGCCTTGCTCTTACCTCGCCGCCTAGTCCCTGCTATTGGGCGGGTCACCACTTTGCGTCCATCGACCTTGACCAGAATCTCGGGGCTGGAACCAACCACACTCCGCTCGGGGAAGTCTAGGAAGAACATGTAGGGCGATGGGTTGATTCGCCTGAGGTTGAGGTAGAACTGCTCAAGCGGGGGCGCGGGGTTAAGCTCAATCCGTCGAGAAAGCACTGCTTGGATTATGTCACCCGCACGGATGTAGTGCTTCGCCCGCTCAATGTGGCGCTCAAACTTGCTTCGCTCGATGTTCGAGCTCGTGACAATCCTAATGCGCCGCTTGGCAGGGGGAGTGCCTTTTTTTATATTTTTGAATGCCTTCATGTTAGACAGGGCTCGCCCGTAACCCCCTTGGACGTCGAAGCCATCGGTGAGCAACATCAGCGAGCAGTAGTGGGTCTTGTGTGCTAGGTGGTCGAAAATTATCATCCGCTCGGGAAGCATGAACTCAAGCTCCGGCTGGCGGAGATCATCGATCGTGTGGCTGCCGATGTCGACGAGCGAGCGCACAAAATCGTAGCCGATGTAGCCAACCACGCCGAGCATGTAGCGCAGGCCAACCGAGGGCACACTCATACTCTTTAAGAACATCGCCTCCTTAAGCACCTCGAGGGCATCGCTCCCCGCCGCCTCGGCGTTTTCCCTTGCAAGCCTCACCAAGTCACGCCTTCCTTTTATTTCACACTTTTCACCATGAACCTTTACGAGAAGTAGCGGGTCGCAGCCGATGATCGAATAGTGTGCCGCCTCACCAGGACCCTCCGCTGACTCGAGCAAATAAGATGACCTGTGGGATGCTCTCAAGGTGAGATAGAGACTCGCGGGATCGGCGCACCCTTCGATGGTCGACACTAGCGGGATCACGCACGGCCTACAAAGGTCATCTGCTATCTTCTCGACCTCTCGGATATTGAACACCCTCATGCCCTCACCCTTAAGGGTAGCTCACCCTCATCTTTCTTTAACGTACTATTTAAGACTTTAGCGTACAATTTTGTACAAATCCTATCTTTTTGGGAGATTTTTTCCGTTTATAAATGACCTCCGCGCAAAGCCTTGGCGGGAAAAGTTGGAGGTGAGAACTATGGCAGAGAAGATAGGAGGAGCCCAAGCCGAAACGCGAAATGTTTCGACCCTAAGGATTGTAGCGAAGAGACAGGAGGGCAAGGAGCCCTATACGGCCAAGATCCCTGTAAAGGGGGACACGTTTTCGTTGGTCCTCCCAAGCGGGTTCGTCAACTGGCCGGAGGGCAAGCCCTACCCAGACTCGATTAGAGTAGTGATAGACGAAACGCGAAGCCTGTGGGTTAACTTTGGCGTTTCGAGGGAGCACGGTTTCTATACCTCTTTGAGGATCGGCGAGGCTAAGAGGCAGGAGTAAATTAGTGGCGTTGGGCCTGAAATATTTCCTATGAGGGTTCAGCGCCGCAATTTTTTCTCCACACAAATAACCTCCACCTAAAAGCCAGTCGGGAATCATGAAAAACATGCAGAAAATTAAGCGGTTAAATACTTATACGAGCCCTATACAACTTATACATGGTGAGGGATTGTCGGCCGTTAGGTCGCGAAGGTACGTTTACCCCGTAGATCTTGGTGATAGCGTAAGCGATTTAAGTATGATTGTGAAAAAACTCGGGGCTTCAAAGGCTGATGCAATAAGGGGGGCCATCAAGTATTATGCCGAATACCTCCGTGGACTAGAGGTTATCACCTACCGCAAGATAAGTGTGGAGCAAGCGAAGAGAGAGATTCAGAAGTACCTAAAGGGCAAAGATCGAGTAAGCGCCGATGAGATAAGCGATAAACTGCGGATTGACATGGGGCTCGTTAACGAGACGCTGCTAAAGCTCTGGCAGGAGGGTTGGGTTGAGCCAGGATAATCTGATTAAGGGTGAAAAAATACGATGCGTGGGGAGATGGATCTCAAAACCTAGGTTGGTTCAGTGGACTTCACGACATCGGGCGATCGAGATCTTCGTCGAGGGCAGGCCTGCTATCGCAGAAGTGGTTAAAACATGGAGGGTGCTGAAGGGTTAGCCCCTAGCCCGTCTTCCGTTCATGCGGTCTCAGCGACGCGTAAAACCCCACCTTCTCCAGTGCCGAAATTTGTAAACGCTGCCCTGCTTGTCGATGGGAAACGCGATACACGAAGCCTGCCGAGATATCTCCGATGCTTTGAAGCTGGTTGAGAAGTGAAGTTTAACCTGAAGCAGCCCGCCACGGAATAAAAAGGATAGTGAAGAAACAGTAGTAAAAGGTCACTTCCGCCCGGCAAAATAGCGGTTGATGCCGTTGATCATCGCGTCCACACTCGCTATCACTACATCCTCACGCACACCCTTCGCGATGTAGAGATTGCCTTTGTCGTCCTCCAGCTTCACCGTTACCTCGGCTAGGGCATCGCTTCCGCCCGTGATAGCGTCGAGATGGTACTCCTTGAGCCTGAGTGCCGAGATCTCTTTCATGACATTCCGGATCGCGGTAATTGCGGCGTCAACTGGACCAACACCCGTCGCAGAGCCCACTCTTTCCTCGCCCCGCACAGCTACCCGCACCGAAGCAGTTGGAGTTATCGTGATCCCTGTGGTCACGGTGACTTCCTTCAACTCGACCACCTTTTCCTCCTTTGGGAGCGCCCCGATCACGCTCTCCGCTATCGCCCGTAGGTCGATGTCTGTCACGCGCTTGCCCTTGTCCCCGAGGGCTTTAACTCGCTTCGTGATTTCCGTCAGTTGCGCCTTGGCGGCCTTCACCCCAATGCTTCTGAGCTGCTTTTCGACCGAGTGCCTTCCCGTGAGCTTGCCTAGGGCCAGCCGGCGATGGTGCCCGACCAGCTCCGGCGAAATGGGTTCGTAGGTGCCCGGGAACTCGAGCACCCCGTGCGCGTGGATACCTGAAACATGGGCAAACGCGTTCTCCCCCACGATCGCCTTGTTTGGCGGCACCGATATCCCCGTCAGACGCTCAACCAAGTCGGAGGTCTCGGCGATCAACCTGGTTCGAATATTCAACCTTGCCCCGTAAAGAGCTCGAAGAGCCATGACGACCTCCTCCAGCGATGCGTTGCCCGCACGTTCACCTAGCCCATTGACCGCCACTTGGACCTGTTCAGCCCCAGCCTCTACTGCTGCGAGCGAGTTTGCTGTCGCTAGCCCGAGGTCATCATGACAGTGCACGCTTATCGGCACTTTTATGACGGGTTTCAGCTGGCTGATTAGGTAATTCATGCCCCGCGGGGTGATCACGCCTACCGTGTCCGGAACGTTGATGCGATCCGCCCCCGCCTCCACGGTCGCTTGATAGATTTGTTTGAGATATCCCAAGTCGGTCCGCGAGGCGTCCATGGCCGAAAACTCGACGGTAACACCGTGGTCCTTGGCGTACTCGACGTACTTGACCGCTCGCTGAAGCACCTGTTCGCGCGTCATCTTAAGCATATGTTTGAGGTGCAAGTCCGACGTGCTGATGAACACATGAACGCAATCCACCCCACACCCAAGCGCCGCGTCCACATCTTCTTTGATCGCCCTAGCTAGTCCACATACTTCCGCGGTCATGCCAGCCTTCGCTATCGCGGCCACAGCCTTTCTTTCACCCTCGGACGACACCGGTGTGCCGGCTTCAATCGTGTCCACCCCCAGCCTATCGAGCTGCCGCGCGACGAGCAGCTTCTGATCGGTGGTGAACGACACCCCTGGGGTCTGATCGCCATCCCGGAGGGTAGTATCAAATACCCTGACACGCCTCGGAAGCTTTACCTCATTACTTACTCGCTTGATGAAATCACTCACAAAAGCCTCTTTGGGCATCCTGCTCCCTCAACAACTAATGTATGTGGTTAAAATATAACGTTGTTTATATTAGCAGCGAGGCGAAGCCATGAAGAAGCGGAGCGTAAAAGTGCTCGACACGACCCTGCGCGACGGGGAGCAAACCCCAGGTGTAGCTTTGGCCCCCGAACAAAAGCTCGAAGTAGCTAGAGCCCTGGATGACCTTGGCGTTGACATCATCGAAGCAGGGGCAGCGATAACCTCCGAGGGTGAACGCAGGGCGATAAAGCTAATATCAAAGGCTGGTTTGGATGCGGAGATATGTAGCTTCGTCCGGGCCCTCCGAAGCGATGTGGATGCTGCGCTTGCATGTGACGTCGACAGCGTGCACCTCGTTGTCCCCACATCTGACATTCACCTAAAGCACAGGCTAAAAAAAAGCAGACAGGAGATAAAGCGGATTTCTCTTGACACCGCACGCTACGCCCTCGACCACGGGCTAGTGGTGGAGTTTTCCGCTGAGGACGCTTCCCGCACCGATCCTACCTTCCTTCGAGAGTTCCTTTCGGCCGCCGTCAAGGAAGGCGCGCAGCGCGTTTGCGCCTGCGATACCGTTGGAGTGCTCACCCCTGAGAAGGCAAACGAACTTTTCTCCGAACTCACAGAAACCGTAAAAGTGCCAGTCGCTACCCACTGCCACGACGATTTCGGCATGGCAACTGCAAACACGCTCGCCGCGGTCCAAGCTGGAGCCCAAGAAGTCCATGTGTGCGTCAACGGCTTAGGTGAGCGTGGAGGAAATGCCGCACTCGAAGAGGTTGTGCTCGCACTCACGCACTTTCATGGAGTCAAAACCGGGGTCAAGCTAAACAAGCTTTACAACATCTCAAAGCTCGTGGAGCGCCACACGGGGCTACCTGTCTCACCTACGAAAGCCGTGGTCGGCGAAAACGCCTTCGCACACGAGGCGGGCATCCACACTCATGGAGTGCTCGCCTACCCACCAACCTACGAGCCCATCTCACCGGAAGTGGTGGGGCATCAGCGAAAACTTGTCTTCGGAAAGCACGTCGGCTCTCATGCTATTGAAAACGAACTAAAGCGAATTGGCCTAAAGCCCACGAAGGGGCAAGTCCAAGAGATCTTCGGTCAGATCAAGCAACTGGGTGATCGGGGAAAGCTGGTCACCGATACAGAGCTACGCGCAATCGTCGATGCGGTAATGGGGCGCGAGCTGGAGGAGATGGTCAAGCTTGAAGAGCTCACGGTGGTCAGCGGCAACCGTGTTACTGCAACCTCCTCCGTTCGAGTTAAATTCGGCGAGAAGGAAGTGGTGGAGTCGGGAATAGGTGTGGGGCCGGTGGATGCAGCGATGAACGCTATCCGCAAGGTCGTTGAAGGTATGTCGAATATTCGTCTTCAGGAATATCACGTCGACGCAATCTCCGGAGGAACTGATGCAGTCGTCGATGTTGTGGTGAAGCTGACCGATGGAAAGCGCATAGTCACGGCGCGTGGTACAAGCGGGGACATAATCATGGCAAGTGTTCAAGCGATGTTGAATGGGGTAAATCGACTGCTCTGGGACCGCAAACTTGGGGGCACCTGATGCCGAAGGGCGGTAAGCTGACCCCGAGAGAGGAGATCGAGCGACTTCGGACGCCTCGCACCGACGAAGTTTTAGGCGTCGTTGAGCAGATGTTTGGTTTTGATCGCCTGCGCGTCAGATGTAAGGATGGACACGTGCGCACGTGCCGCATCCGGGGCAAGATTCGCAAGAGGCTCTGGGTCCGGGAGAACGACGTGGTAATCGTCCGTCCTTGGCAGGTCCAATCCGAGGAGAAGGGAGACGTCATCTACCGCTACACCAGAACGCAAGTCGAGTGGCTAAGGAAAAGAGGCCTCTGGGAATAGGGGAAATCGTTTGCCGGCTGATTTTGAAGCTCTCCTCAGCAAGCTCGAACGACGTAAACCCGAGCGCCTTGAGAAGGACTCCGAAACCTACAAGATAATGGCGAGCGTCTTCGACAGCTCGACACTGCTCACCCTCTACCACATGATAAATCGGGGCGTCATCGACATCTTTTACGGCGCCGTCTCCACGGGCAAGGAGGCGAACATTTTTTGCGCGCTCGACAAGCGAGGTAACTATGTCGCAACTAAGATCTATCGAATCGCCACTTCCAATTTTAAAAATATGTACCGCTACCTAGCTGGAGACCCCCGATTTCGCCGCGTCCAGCACGAGCGAAGGCAAATTATCTACTCTTGGGCCTCGCGGGAGTTCAAGAATTTGCAACGTGCCTACGAAGCGGGCGTCGCGGTACCTAGGCCGATCGACTGCGAGAAAAATGTACTAGCGATGGAGTTCATAGGGGAGGAAGGTGCCCCATACCCCCGCATGAAGGATGTCCCACCGAGGGCGCCGAGGCAGATGTTCGAGAAACTGTTCGAAGCTATCAAAGTGCTCTACCGCAGGGCCGAGCTCGTCCACGCCGACTTCAGCGAGTACAACGTGCTTCTGACCCCCGAGCCCGTGCTCATAGATTTCTCGATGGCCACGGATATCGCGAACCCGATGTGCGATGAACTGCTGATGCGCGACCTGAGCAACCTCGTGAACTATTTCCGCAAGTTAAGTCTAAAAACGCCCGAACCGGTCGAGCTTTTCTCAGAGGTCAAAGGTAAGTAAAATACAGAATTGGACCCGACCACAACATTTTTGTGAGGGCGGGAAAAAAGTCTTGGGGTTTGCGTGGTAGTTCTCTCCGGGCAGCAGATCCGTGAGTACATCAGGTTGGGCAAAATCTTGATTGAGCCCTTTGATGAAAAGCTGATAGGTCCTAGTCAGGTAGATCTTCGCCTCGGCAACAAATTTAGAATTTTCAAAGAAAACGAGCTAGTTGACCCGCGCGACGAGAAGTCCATCGAGCGAAATACCGAACTCGTCGACACGGGAGGAAGGCCGTTCGTCCTGCAACCTAGGCAGCTAGTTTTGGGCATCACCCGTGAGCGCATCGCGGTGCCAAACGACCTCGTGGCCTCCATCGAGGGGCGCTCCTCTATAGCGCGAATGGGGGTTTTCATCCACATCTCCTCGGGCCACGTTAATCCCGGTTCCGGGGCAAGGGGTCCAATACCCGTCACACTCGAGATCCTCAATATGAACCCCTCGCCAGTCAAGCTATACCCGGGGATGCGGATCTGCCAGCTCTTGTTTTATAGCATGGACCGGGCGGTGCGCAAGGGTTATGACGACCTAGGTGGGAAATATGCCGGGAAGCTCGAACCTTCCGGGAGCATCGTGTTTAAAGATAACATGGGCCCGCGTTAGTTATGGTGCAGTTGGTGTACGCCAAATTACCGAAGGAACGCATTGGTGTCGCGATTGGTCCGAGCGGCGAGGTGAAGCAGGAGATCGAGCGCCGCACGGGTACGAAGCTAACCCTCGACAGCGAAACGGGGGAGGTACAGATTGAGCCCGGCGATAACCCCCTAGGGGCGCTCATGGCGAGGGAGGTGCTCCATGCCATCGCTCGCGGCTTCAGCTCCGAGCGGGCTTTTCGGTTGTTCGAGGACGGCCAGCTCCTCGAGGTGATTGATATCCGGGACTTCGCCGGGCGCTCGGAGCGCGCGCTCGCCCGGCTCAAGGGGCGGGCGATAGGAGAGCGGGGAAAAACCAGAAAAATCCTAGAGGAAACAACGGGTGCCCACGTGTCGATTTACGGTAAGACCATCGCGCTCATCGGTACAGCCGAACAGCTCGCGGTCGCTCGGGAGGCTATCGAGAGGTTACTGGAAGGAGCCACGCATTCAACAGTCTACCGATTTCTCGAGCGAAAGCGGAGGGAGATGAAAAGGAGATTTACCATGCAGAAGTGAACCCCTTAAGCACGAGCCTTTTAGACCTAAAAATTCCAAAAAATTGGGTAAAAACGAGAAATATTGGGACAAAGGAGGACTTTCGAGATAAATAAGTCAGAAAAAGCTATAAGATAGTAAAATAAAGGTTGTAAGGTGACTTAATTGAAAACTATGGCAGAAGAACTCTTTAAAGAGTTCAGAGAGCATAGTGTCAGCGAGTTTTTCCGAAAAAATGCTGCGATGTTGGGTTACACAGGCAAAATCCGCTCACTCACTACAATTATTCATGAGGGCGTCACCAATGCCATCGACGCCGCTGAGGAGGCCGGCGAGCTGCCGAGGGTGTTCGTCGCGATAAAGCGGGTCAATGAGGAGCCCGAGCACTTCAAGGTGGTAATCGAGGACAACGCCTCAGGCATCCCGGAAGAATATATCCCCGACGTGTTCGGCAAGATGCTCGCGGGCACCAAGCTCCATCGGCACATGCAATCGCGGGGACAGCAGGGGATTGGCATTTCGGGCAGTGTGATGTACGGGCAGATCACGAGCGGCAGGCCGGCGAGGGTAATTACCTCGACAGGCAATGGGGAAATCATCCGCGAAGATGTGATGATTGATGTGGACCAAAATGAGGGTAAAGTGATGAACGTCGAGAAATTCGAGGGGAAGTGGCGCGGCACACGGCTCGAGGTCGAGGTGAAGGATGTCGCTTACCAGCGCTCCCGCTACGGCCCGTTCAATTACCTCCGGATGACCGCGATCGCTAACCCCCACGCCAACATGACCCTCGTCGAACCAGATGGGACGCTCACCATTTTTGAAAACGCTACCGACGAGGTGCCCGAGCGCCCCAAGCCCATGCCCTTGCACCCTTGGGGCATAATGTCCGATGATCTGCTCATGCTGGCGAAGCACACGAAGGGCCGGACCATGGCGAGCTTTCTCTCGACCGAACTTTCGCGCGTCTCGAAGCGAAAGGCCGAAGAGGTTTTGAGGCTCTCGGGGATAAACTCGAACAAGAAGCCTGCTAAGTTGACCTGGGAAGAGGCGGAGCACATTGTCTCAGCTTTCAAGCAGGTAAAACTCTTGGCCCCACCGACCGCCGGCCTGCGGCCAATTGGGGCTGCTGGGATCGAGAACGGCCTACGCCAGATCCTAAGACCGGAGTTCACCTATGCCGTGACCCGTCCACCGAAAGTGTATCGCGGTGGCCTGCCGTTTATCGTGGAAGCGGGCATAGCCTACGGGGGGGGTGCGGGCAGGGCTGTGGAAGGAAAAGGTGAGGGCGAGGAAATCGAAGCTGAGGCCGGGATGGAACTCATTCGATTCGCGAATCGTGCGCCTCTGATTTTCGATCAAGGGGGATGTGCGATAACCACCGCCGCCCGGAGCATCGAATGGCGCCGCTACGGCGTGGATATCTCCACAGCACCGCTGACGCTCTTCGTTAACGTCGTGTCGGCCTACGTCCCATACACTTCGGCAGGCAAACAATCCATTGCAGAGGAACCCGAGGTATTCAATGAGATACGGGGCACGGTCATGGATGTCGCCAGGGGGCTGAGGAGATTCTTATACCGGAAGATACGCATCAAGGAGCGGCAGGAGCGGGCGGGGGTGTTCGAGCAATACCTGCCCGTAATCGCCCGAAAGGCCGCGAGGCTGGCCGGCGTCAAGGAACCTGATATAAAGGCCCTGTTGAAAAAGGTAACAGGTGTCGAGGGTGCCGAAGAGAGCTAAGGTCACGCGCGAGGGGGCGCACAGGCAGAGGGCCTCGGGAAAGCTTTTTGAGCTGGGCAAATCTATAATCGACGATATCCAGAAGGCCTGCCCACCAAAGTTGAAAATCCCCTCCAGAGGTACCTCCAACATCATCTACGACGAGGGCCACCGGTACTTCGTGCTCGGGCCGCACTACGGGGTGCGCTCGGCGGGAAGCATGAAACAGGTGAAGAAGTTCGCCCAGCTCCTCTGCACGGCCGATTTTGCGAGGGAACTCGTCGAAAACGGAAAATTTGCGACGCTCAGGGAGATGTACTACACAGCCGAGGGGTGGGACGCCGGACCTTTTTCCGACCAAGGGGAATCCGACATGATAATAGAGGACCTCGAAGTGACCTTCGGGCTCAAGCGCGAGGACTTGGGCCTGACGCCCGAGGAGGACGGCGCCGCGGTCTACGGTCAGCTTGTGCTAAGTGAGAACGGTGTGGTGATCGACGCGACGAAGGCAGGGCGGGGCGGCTACACTATTCCCCCGACGATAGACGACGTGAAGTTCCTCAAGTGCAAGGCGAAGCGGGTGATCGCGGTTGAAACGATGGGCATGTATCATCGGCTTGTGCAGGAGCAGGCGTGGAAGAAGTTCGACGCGCTCATCGTGGGGCTCAAGGGACAGGCGGCTCGCGCGACCCGGCGGTTCCTGAAGCGGACGCACGATGAACTTGGGCTGCCGGTTTATCTCAACTGCGACGGTGACCCCTTCGGCTTCCACATTGCGATGGTGATCATCTCGGGCAGCGCGAAATTGGCATACATCAACCACGAGCTGGCTGTCCCCGACGCGAAGTACATAGGGGTCACGGCAAGCGATATCGTGAACTATAAGCTTCCCACCGACAAGCTGCGCGAGCTGGACATCGCGCGCCTCAAGCAGCTGCAGAAGGACCCGCGCTACAACACCGAGTTCTGGCAGTCCGAGATAAAGAAGATGCTCGAGCTGGGGAAGAAGGCTGAGCAGCAGGCCTTCGCGAAGTACGGGTTGGCCTACGTGGTCAAGGAGTATTTACCCGCGAAGCTAGGACTGAAGGGCTGATCTATAGGGTAACATATGTTGCCCGCCTGTAACCTACGGATTAAGAGATGTTACTCCCACCCACTTTGGTAACGCTTGCACTTGAGAGCTTTTACGGCCTCATAACCTTATCGAACATTCGGGCCAAGTCGCCAGGGGTTAAGATCGAGCGCTGGACCACGCGCAAAGATATTTTATGGCTGAAGTACAATTGAGAGAGGAGGCAATAAGTGAGGACCGGGGCCTAGGGGAGTATGAAGATGTTTGAAATAGAGAAACCAAAAGCATGGTATTCCTCACCTTGGTTTATAATCGCAATAATCGTTATTATCATCGCTGCAGTCGGTGCCGGTGGCTACCTCCTTCTGAAAGGTGAGGGTGGTCTGACCTCTCATGACCCAATCTACATCGAGGGAAACGCTGGCTTTACCGCCGCGAACGGTGTTGTTGCTGGTTCCGGCACAGCGGGCGACCCCTACATCATAGAGGGCTGGGCCATCAATGTTGCGGGCGCCCATGGGATCCAGATATCATACACGACCGCGTATTTTGTCCTTAGAAACTGCTTGGTGGAGAACAGCAGATATGGATACGGCATCTACTTAGACAATGTTATCAACGGAAAAATCGAGAAATGCACGTGCTCCAACAATGTGTACGGCATCACATTGTGGGGCTCGAACAACATCCTGACCAACAACACATTTTCCAACAACTTCAACGACGGCATCTGGCTTTCCAACTCCTCCAACAACACCCTGACTAACAACACGTGCGACAACAACTTTGGTTCCGGCATCTGGCTTATCTTATGCTCCAACAATGTCCTGACTAACAATACGTGCTCCAACAATCAGCCCAAAGACGGCATCTGGCTTGACTCCTCTTTCAACAACATTCTGACCAACAACACCTGCTCGAGCAACTCTCAAGAAGGCATCTACCTCGAGAACTCCTCCAACAACAACCTGACCAACAATACGTGCTCCAACAATTGGTACTGGGGCATCTACCTAGACTCCTCCTCGGACAACAACATCCTTACCGGCAACTATCTGCTGAATAACGCCTACGGCCCCTATGTCGACGAGGGCACCAACAACCACTGGAGCTGAAACAGGATCGGCATTGTAGCGGCGATCTACATGAGGAGGCGTAAACCGCGAGAAGCAATGTTTGGCTCATGACCCAATACAAGTGTCAAAACAGGGGCGTAAAACCTCTCATTTCACAGATTACCGATTTGAAACCGCGCCTTTTCTGTCCCACCAATCCAACCGGATAAACTTTTATGCAATATTCAGGTTTATTATTGAACCTGGAACACTTCTCATATAGGTGAGAGGCTTGAAACCTGTCGTCCAAGTTGCACTGGATATTGTAGAGGTCGAGCGAGCGATAGAGATAGCTAAGCTAGCGGTCAAGGGCGGCGTTGAGTGGGTGGAGGCCGGCACCCCTTTAATCAAGGCAGCGGGGATCGAAGCAGTTAGAAAACTGAAACGCGCTTTCCAAGACAAGACAATCGTTGCTGACATGAAGACAATGGATGCCGGCGCCCTTGAGGTCGAGCTGGCGGCAAAGGCGGGTGCCGATGTGGTGTGCGTGCTTGGAGCTGCGGCCGATGCCACGATATCTGAAGCGGTCAAAGCGGCCCGGAAGTGTAACGCCAAAGTGCTCGTTGACCTCATAGCAGTTCCTAATCTTCGTGCGAGGGCTACGCAAGTCGAAAAGCTCGGGGCCGACTATTTGGGTGTACACGTTGGAATAGATCAGCAGAAGCTCGGGATTGACCCAATTGAGCAACTTCAAGCCATGGTCGAGGCGGTTAGGACACCAATAGCCGTGGCAGGTGGCATAACCACCAAAACAGCACCCGAACTGGTCGGGCGCGGTGCATCGATAATTATCGTGGGTAGTGCGATTACTAAGGCAAAAGACGTGACTCGTGCCGCACGCGAAGTCGTGGCGGCGGTCCGAACTTCGGCTTCTCGAGCAGGATTTTCATAACACGAGCACATTAAGCAACACACGGGTACATGTGCTTTACTGGATGGGTTAAATAACACAACCAATTACATTTACATAATTCACGTTGTGAGGAATGTCGATGGAAAAAACCAAGGTCACGACTGCTACACTGCGCGAGATGAAAGCGCGAGGCGAGCGGATAGTGATGCTCGCGGCTTATGATTATCCCACCGCGCGGATGATCGACGAGGTGGGGATAGATGCGATTCTGGTCGGCGACTCGCTGAGCAACGTCGTCCTAGGCTATCCAAACACCCTAGCGGTTACGATGGAGGAGATGCTGCACCACACCAAGGCCGTGGCGCGGGCGACGAGGCGAGCTTTAGTGATAGGCGATATGCCATTTCTCTCCTACCAAGCCAGCGTCGAGGATGCCGTGCGCAACGCGGGGCGCTTCCTAAAGGAGGGC